>ERZ724504.239-NODE-239-length-31152-cov-9.365019_pt1 | contig 31152 bp, 22 predicted proteins | sample MGYA00376037_ERZ724504 | MGnify/ENA primary metagenome ERZ724504 (study PRJEB28724, sample SAMN07190888) | wastewater metagenome | isolation source: influent of sewage treatment plant in Hong Hong | place: USA: Christiansburg, Virginia | collected 2016-03-01 ... | reverse complement strand
CCTGGTACATCACTGCGATGCGGTTCATGTTCAGCGTGGTGAGCTGCTGCACCATATGCTCGGCTTCGTCGACATAGCCAGCACGCACGTGGAAGATCCAGGGGTTGAACGGCGATCGCAGCGATTCACCGCCGGTGTAGGGCGCCACCAGCGCTGCACCCCCGTCCGCGAGCACGCCGTCCTTGAGCAACTGCGTGATGTTGGCGGTGCCAGCAAAGCCGAACAAGGCCACGACGTCTGGGCGTGCCAGCAGTTCACGGGTGCGCGCCACCGTTTTGCTCACGTCGTAGCCGTCATCCACCACCAGCTGGTGCAATGTGGCGCCGTGCACGCCCCCCTGGGCATTGACGGCATCGAAGTAAATCTTTCCGCCGAGCACCATTTGCTCGCCCGAGCTGGCCAGCACACCCGTCAGCGGAGCCACCTGGCCAATGACGATTTCAGCGGCACGCGCAGCGCCCTGGCCGAAGAGCGCCAAGACCACGCAGAACATAGCGAACACGCGCGGCCAGGCAGCGCCTGTGCGCAGCGAAGAAATTGAATTCATGGTTGGCTCCTAGGGATGCAAGTGGCCCCGCACGGCTGAAGGTACGGGGCGCGAGGCTCACTCAGGCACCGAGATGGAGCCCGGGGTCAGCACGATGGCATTGGCTGCTGCCGGAACCGTGGCAATCGCCGGGAGGTTGGCCGTGCCGAGCGCCGGCGCACGGCCGGGGACACCGCCGCGCGCTACGGTGCGCACCACCTGGCTGGCTGGCAGTGCCGCGCCGCTGCTCAGGTGCGCGTACATCGCATCGAGCGCACGGTTCAGGTAGATGTGCAGCGGCACATAGCGGCTGTCGTACCCAGGCAGTACCGTGGGCAGGCCGATGAAGCTGTCGAAATGCTGGGCGTTCGCCACTTCGATATAGCTGAGCTGGCTGGCCGCGCCTTCCACCTTGCGGTTGAGCGCAGCGTAGGGGCGCGAGGTATGGTTCACCGGCAGCAGCGCGTCGGCGCGGCCATGCACGATGAGCGTGGGCTTGCCGCGCAAGTTGCCGCTGCGGCGCGTCTCGTCCAGGCCCGCTTGCAGCTTCCTGGCGGCGGCATCCGTGCCGGTAACCAGGTTGCGCAGGCACACGGCACCGTCCAGATTCCAGTCGAATGCGCCTGCCGGCGAGGCCGAGAGAAAGTCGCGCGCTGGCCCGAACTTGCCCAGGTTGTTGACCAGTTGCACGCCGCTGGTGGGCGGCACGCCGTTGCCGGTGGCAAACATGCCGGCCAGCGCTGCGGGCGCAAGCGGCGTGACGGCACCGGCCGCCGTCGTGGCGGCGTAGCTGAACCCGCACAGGTTGTCTCGTACGCTGGCGCTCGATAGGCTGTTGGCGAAGGTGACGGCCACGGCCGGGGCCACTTCAAATGCGGCAAGCGAGGCGTGCAGGGCATTTGATTCACCCTCCCAGCCATAGTCGCGCAACTTCTGCAAAGCCTCCTCGGCCTGGGTGGGCGTGGTGCTGGCGCTGAGCAGGCCACGCGCTGCCAGGCTGGCACAGCGGTTGGGAGCGATCGGCAGGGCCGCACTGGCAAAACCCACGGCAAACCCAGCGGCGTAAGGCGTGGACGCAATCGAGGGCGCTAGGGCGGCGCAGGCCTGGTACAGATTGGCGACAGTGGTGAAGTCAATCAGCGGCTTGGCCGTGGTGGCCACCGCGGCGCCGCCGCGCTCCACACGCACGCCGGGGTTGGCCGGCATCTCGATGGCGGGTTCCGACACAGCAACGCCGCTGATCCAGCCGTCTGCGTCCTGCTCGGCCGCAGCAATGGCCGCGCCGCCGCCGTTGGAAATGCTCGACGCAATGGTGATGGTGTTTTTGGGCGTGAAGGTCTTCACGTGCTCGCCGCCCTGCACTTCGCCATAGCGTTCGTTGATGGCCCAGAAGGCAAACTCCACCGCCTGCAAGGTGCTGCGGCCCCAGTCGCGCTCGGCGTTCTGGCCGGAATGCGCGTGCTTGAAGGCAAAGCGGTTGGGCGTGGCAGCGTTGAACGCTGCCAGCTCGGTGGCGCTGAGACCGGCGTTGAAGGCGGCGCCTTTGCCGGCTGCAGCCGCCGAGGTGCGCATGCCATCCATGAGTGGCACGGTGTCATTTTGCAGATCGTGCGGCGCGCCGCCCGTACCCTTGTCGGAATAGGCCACTGCGCAACCGTGCTTCAAGCCCCATTCGCCGGTGGAAATGCCGCCGTACACCCCGCGCGATCCCGAGGCCGTGGCGGTGATGATGCAGGGCTTTTTCGGATCGAAGCTGGCGGGCAATTGCACCATCAGCGTGACGTTCTTGCGGCCGCTGCCGTCGTCGGCAAAGGCCAGGTATTCGGTGCCCGCCACCTTGCCCTCCCCGGCAGTCACCTTGCCATTGGCGTCCACGTTCGGGCCGTAGAAAGTGCCGTAGCCGCCAGCGGCTGTCATATCCAGCATGGCGCGGTAGTTGGTGTGGATGGCGGCGCGGCGCAGTTCGGCGGCGGTGGGCGCCAGGGCATCGGCGTAAGCAGGCGGCGCTGCCGCAGCGAGGCCCGAGGCGCCCAGACCCGCAGTAAGCAAATCGTCGGACGCGCCGTCGTAGCTCGTGGCCCGCACTGCACCAAGGAAGTCGGGTGCGGTATTGGTGTTGTGATCGCCGCTGCCGCCGCAGGCAGCCAGCACGGCTGCCGCAAGCAGGCTCGGAATCAAAGGGTGTTTAGCCATCTTCATGCGCTTGTCTCCTGGTGGTTTTTGTGGGACGTGAAGCAACGAAAAATCAGGCGCCGCCGCGCCGCGCCGCGCTGGCGCGCAGCCGGCCGACGACACCGGTGGGAAAGTAATAAACCGAGAGCACGAACAGCACGCCCAGCCAAAGCAACCAGCGGTCAGGCGAGAGCAAGGCAGCCAGCCAGGGCAGACCACTGGCGGCCTCATTGCCCAGGCGCAGCAAGTCCTGCAGGTAGCTCTGGGCGACGAGGAACAGCACGGCACCGATGGCGGCGCCGTAAATGGTGCCCATGCCGCCGATGACGACGATCAGCAGCACGTCGATCATGATTTCAAACGACAGCGAGGTGTCCGGCCCGTTGTAGCGCAGCCAGATCGCCAGCATGGCGCCAGCCAGGCAGGCAAACAATGCAGACAGCACCGACGAGAGCGTGCGGTACACCACCACGCGGTAGCCAATGGCTTCGGCGCGGAACTCGTTTTCGCGAATGGCTTGGAGCACGCGGCCAAAGGGCGAGTTGACGATGCGCAGCAGTGCCAGCACCAGGACCACTGCCGTGACGAACAGCAGGTAGTACGTCAGCAGCCGCCCGTCAAGCGACACGCCCAGGAACGGGTCTTCGGCAAACTCGTGGCTGGGCGAGAGCAGCTCCGGCAAGCGGAAGGTCAGGCCGTCCTCGCCGCCGGTAATTTCGAAAAGCTGCGACGCCAGCGTCTGGAACGCTGCCGCCACGGCCAGCGTGATCATGGCAAAGAAGATGGCGCGCACCCGCAGCGAGAACAGGCCGACGGCGAGCGCGAGCACGAAGGACAGCACCAACGCCCCCAGGATGCCCACCGCCAGTGCCGCCCAGCCGGCGCCCATGCGCGTGCTGGCCACCGCCACGCCGTAGGCACCGATACCAAAGAACATGGTGTGCGCAAAGCTCACGATGCCGGTGTAGCCCAGCAGCAAATCGAAGCTGGCGACCAGCACGACAAAGACCAGCACCTTGGCCGCAACCGACAGCGCCTTGACGCCGGGGAACAGAAACGGCGCGAACGCCAGCCCGAGGAAGATGGCGACCAGTACCACGGTCAGCACGCGGCTGCTCGGGTAGTCGCCAGAGAGGATTCGGTTCAACATGCGAGCTTGACTTTCAAATTGCTACAGCGGCCTGCGTTAACTGCGCGACGCACGCACAACGCGTCCAAACCAGCGGCCACCCTGCAAGGGCCGCCCCGCCGCAGCGGTGGCGTCCCCCTTCCAAGGGGGAAGGCGCGAAGCGACTCAGGGGGTGCTTCATCTGTTCGTGACCGGATACACGCCCTGGGGCCGCCAGAGCAGAATGGCCACCATCAGCGCAATGTTCGAAAACAGCGCCACCTTCGGCACGAGGAAGCCGGTGTAGTTGGCCATCAGCCCGACCAGCAGCGCACCGATCAGCGCCCCGCCCGTGCTGCCCAGCCCACCGATGATGATGACGATGAAAATCAGCACGTTGACTTGCGCGCCCATCTGCGGAATCACGCTCTGCTGGTACAGGCCCCACATCACACCGCCCAGGCCCGCGAGCGCGCTGCCGGCGACAAACACGCCAATGAACAATCGCCGGATGCGGTAGCCGAGCGACTCGACCATCTCGCGGTCCTGCACGCCAGCGCGAATCAAGAGGCCCACCTTGGTACGCGCCAGGGTCCAGGCCAAGATGGCAAACACCAGCAGCCCCACAACCACGGCGATCAGCCGGTATTTCTCGATGGCAGCGTCGGCGATGAAGAGCGAACCCTGCATGCCTGCCGGCAGCGGCAGCGGAATCTGCGCCGGGCCCCAGACCATCTTGATGATTTCTTCACCGATGATCATCCCGCCCATGGTGATGAGGATCTGCTTGAGATGCTGGCCGTACACCGGCCGCACGATGAAGCGCTCGAACGCCAGCCCCACGGCGCCCGCTACCAGCATGGCGATCAGCATGGCGGGAATCACAGCCACCAGGTTGCGCCACAGATCCTGCGAGCCGGTCCAGTCGCCCATGCTGCCCAGCACGCTGACGGCGACAAAGGCACCCAGCGCAATGAACACGCCATGGCCGAAGTTGAGCACGTCCATCAGGCCGAAGACCAGCGTCAGGCCCGACGCGATGATGAAAATGATCATGCCCATCGCCAGGCCTGCCACGGTGAGCGTGAGCCAGGTGGACGCTGAGCCGATAAACGGCAGTACCGCCAGCGCCAGCACGGGCACCAGGGCGAGCGGCTTCCAGTCGAGTTCACGCCAGTTCATGCAGCACCTCGCGCCGGCAGTCTATTTACTATTATTTTCATAGCTGTCAGCCCATACTGCATAAGCGCTATAGGCCTAAAACACTTAAATCTCATAATGCCAACCCCAGCAGCGAGCGCTGCAGCGCCTCGTCTTGCGCCAGCGCTGCCATGCGCCCGGCGTGCACGACGACGCCGTTGTCCATGACCGCCACGTTATCGCCCAGGCGTTTGGCGAAGTTGATGTTCTGCTCAACCAGCAGGATGGTCACGCCGCGCTTTTTGAGCTGGTCGAACGCGTCGATCATGTTGTTGATGATGGCCGGCGCCAGTCCTTTGCTGGGCTCGTCCACGATAAGCAGCTCGCGCGGCTCGACGATGGCGCGGGCCACGGCCAGCATCTGTTTCTGCCCGCCCGAGAGCTTGCCGGCCGGGTGGTTCCAGAACTTCTCGACCGCGGGAAACAGCTGAAAGATCCAGGCCAGGCGCTCGGCGTCGATTTGCGCGGCGGTGCGCGCGCTGCGTGCCGCAAGCACCATGTTTTCCCTGACCGTCAGGTCTCCAAAAATACCCATGGTTTCGGGCACATAGGCGATGCCCAGCCCGGCGATCTGCGGCGTGGCAAAGCGCGTGATGTCCTGCCCCGCAAACTTCACCGTGCCCTGGGACGCGCGCCACAGGCCCATGATGGTGCGCAGCGTCGTCGTTTTGCCTGCGCCATTGCGCCCGAGCAGCATGGTCACTTCGCCGCGCGGCACCACGAGATGGACGCCATGCAGGATGTGGTACGCCGCAATGTGCGTGTGCACGCCCGAGAGTTCGAGCAGCGGCGCAGAGCTGGCGGTCATTGCAGCGCTCATGCGGCCACCTCTTGCCCATCGGTCTGCACCACACCCAGATAGGCCTCTTGCACCACAGGCGAGGCAATCACTTCGGCGGGCAAGCCATCGGCCACCAGCGTGCCGTTGGTGAGCACGATGATGCGGTCGGCCAGCTCGCGCACCACGTCCATCTTGTGCTCCACCAGCAGGATGATCTTGGTCTTGTCTTTCTTCAGCTCGCGAATCAGGTTCAGGATCACCGGCGCCTCGTCGTGGCTCATGCCGGCCGTGGGTTCGTCAAACATGTAGACCTGCGGGTCCAGCGCCATCAACAGCGCGACTTCAAGCTTGCGCTGGTCGCCGTGCGGCAAGCTGGCCACCGGCGTGTCGGCCCGCTCACGCAGCGCCACACTGGCGAGGATGGCGTCGGCACGCGCGATCAGGCCGGTGTGGTCGCTCCAGATGCTCCAGAGGTTCAGGCCGCGCCGGTGCTTGCCCTGGTGGGTCGCCTGCACCGCCAGGCGCACGTTTTCCTGCACCGTGAGCTGGGGGAACAAGTTGGTCAACTGGAAGGCCCGGCCCAGGCCGGCCCGCGCGCGCTCGGGCACCGACAAACCCGAGAGTTCGCGCCCGCCCAGCAACACCTGCCCCTTGGACGCCTTGAGCTGACCGGAGATCAAGTTGAAATAGGTCGTCTTGCCGGCGCCGTTCGGGCCGACGATGGCGGTCAGCGTACCGGGCGCGAAGGCGCAGCTCACGGCATTGACGGCGACGTGGCCGCCGAAGCGGATGGTCAAGTCTCGGGTTTCAAGCATGGCGCTGAAATTTAGGCAAAAAGTGGCTCTAGCGCTTACTGAATAAGCGCTTATAGCTATAGAAATGAAAGCGCTCTAGACGCTCAATACCGCCGCCCTGACAGGCGGCAGCGACCGAATTACCGCTGGTTCCGGATCGGAATATCCATTTCTTCGGGCTTGATCTCGTGCACCAGCTCCGGCACGCCCCAGGCGAAGGCCGGGTCGTTCTTGATCTTGAAGTGGTACATGCTTTGCATCGCCTGGTGGTCTTCCTTGCGGAAGGTCATCTTGCCCTTGGGCGTGTCAAAGCTCATGCCCTCCATGGTCTTGATGAGCTTGTTCGTGCCGGTGTCGCCGTTGGTTTTCTTGAGCGCCGTCACCAGCGCCATGGCCGCCGAGAAACCACCGGCGGTGAAGAAGTCTGGCGGCGCCTTGAATTCCTTGTAGTGCGCGGCCACCAGGGCGTCGTTCACGGCGTTCTTGGGAATACCGAAGTAGTAATAGGTTGCGCCTTCCATGCCAGGGAAGTTCTTGTAGCTCGCCATCGCCGGCAGGATGTTGCCGCCCGTGAACACGTCAATGCCATAGCGTTTCTTCAGGTCTTGCGCGGCCAGGGCGTTGAAGGGCGGCGTACCACCGGCCCAGATCACCTCGATGGCCTTCTTGCCGGGCTTGTCCTTGAGGGCATCCACGATGCGCTGAATACCGGCCGTGAAGTCGGTGGTGGTCTGCGGCAGGTATTCCTCGTGCCCGATCTTGGCGTGCTTGAGGTTGGCCTTGAAAGCCTTGACGCCGTCGCGACCAAACGCGTAGTCCTGCGCCAGCGTGGCCACGGTGACGCCGTCCTTGTCCATCGCCACGGCGTTGCTGATGGCGTCCTGGCTGGAGTTGCGGCCAGTGCGGAAGATGTACTTGTTCCACTTGTCACCCGTGATCGAATCGGCCACGGCGGGCTCGACCAGCAGAATCTTCTTGTATTCCTCAGCGACGGGCAGCATGGCCAGCGCCACGCCCGATGAGGTGGGGCCGACGGCGATGTCGGCTTTGTCGTCTGCGTAGGCAGCCGCCAGCAGGCTCTTGCCCAGGTCCGGCTTGCCCTGGTCGTCGCGCTCGATCAGCACCAGCTTCTTGCCGCCCACCATCATGGTGCCGCCAGTGGCGTATTCCAGGCCCATCATCAGACCGGTCTGGGTTTGCTTGCCGTAGGCTTCGAGCGGGCCGGTCTTGCTGTAAACGTGGGCGATGCGGATTTCATCGGCCGCAAAGGCGGATACGGATACGGTGGCGGCGAGGGCCGCGAGCGCGGTGAAGGTGCGACGATGCATGGAATGCCTCCTGTTGTGATGCAAGCCTTGATTGCACGGACCGTGCCAAGTTGTAAGCCATTGATTTACAAGAACTCTAGCTCTACGCCATATTCAAATGACTTATTTTCAGACAAATAATTGTCTGAAAACAAGGCATTTGTCTGAAATTTATTCAGGGTTTTCCAGACGCTCGTAGAGCGTGGCACGCGAAATACCCAGTGCGCGCGCTGCCGCCTGCTTGTTGCCGCCCGAGGCGCGCAAGGCCGCCGCAATGGCGCGCTGCTCGACTTCTGCCACCTGCTCTGCCAATGGCCGCAGCAGGGCGGCGTCGTTGGTTGCGGCGGGAGCTGCTTCCGCCAGGGGCGCGGCAGGCTCGACGCCGGTCTCCCGGAGGATGCGGGTGAGTTGCTCGGCGTCGATGCTCTGCGAATCGCTGCGCATGGCGGCCTGCTCCAGCACATTGCGCAGCTCACGGATGTTCCCGCGCCAGGGCTGGCCCATCAGCAGCGCCAGCGCGTCGGGGCGCAGCTCCGGCGTCGCGGTGCCGTTCCTCAGCGCCATGTCTTCGCCGAGCAATTCGACCAGCGCCGGGATATCGCTGCGCCGCTCACGCAGCGGCGGCACGCGCAGGGGCAGCACATGCAGGCGGTAGTACAGGTCTTCGCGGAACTTGCCTTCCCGCACCAGCGCGCTCAGGTCGCGCGAGGTGGCGGCCACCACGCGCACATCAAAAGGCACCAGCTGGTTCGAGCCCAGCGGTTCGATCTCGCCCTCTTGCAGCGCGCGCAGCAGCTTGGCCTGCAGGCTCTGCGGCATGTCGCCGATCTCGTCGAGAAACAGCGTACCGCCGTCGGCCAGCTTGAACTTGCCGTCGCGCGCCTTGCGGTCCGCGCCGGTGTAGGCGCCGGGTGCCACGCCGAAGAATTCCGCCTCCAGCAGCGTGTCGGGCACGGCGGCAATGTTCACGCTGACAAAAGGCCCGGCCGCACGGCTGGATGCGGCATGGATGGCGTGCGCCAGCAGCTCCTTGCCGGTGCCGGTCTCCCCCAGCAGCAGCACCGGGCTGGAGGACTGCGCCGCGCGCCGCGCCTGGCGCTTGACTTCGGCCGCAGCCGGACTGGAGCCGACAAAGCTGGCAAAAGTGTGTCGGGCCCGGCGCGTGCCGTCGCCGCTGTCGGCGCGCAACTGGCGCCCGCGCTGTGCAGCCAGTTCGCGCCGGGCGTCGTCCAGGTCGCGCTGCAACAAAGCGAACTTGCTGATCAGCGGCTGCAGCGTGGTCTCGGGGTGGTCAAACAGCACGATGCCAATGGCGCCAATCACCCGCTCGTCGTCGCCGCGCAGCGGAATGCGGCTCACTACAAAGGTACCGGCACGGTTGGTAAGCAGATCAATCAACACCGCTTCGCCCGTCTCCAGCACACGGCGCATCTGGGTGTTGGGAATCACGTCTTCCACCAGATGGCCGAGAAACTGGTCCACGCGCTGCAGGCCCAGCGCCGGCAGAAAGCGCTGGTAGCCTTCGTTCACCCAGACAATGCGCCCGCGCAGGTCCACCAGGAACATGCCCTGGCTGACGCTGGAGAACAAATGGAACATCGAGCGCGCCGCCAGCTCAAGAATGCCTTGCGCATCGAGCGGCAGCGCGGGGGTGTCGGGGGCAAGCGCGTCCATGCTGCGGATGGTAACGCGCGCCCGCCAGGGCATTGGAAAACTATCAATACGATAGCTTACAACCCTTGTCGGTAAATCGCTATAGCCCTATTTGATTCAAAACTCAGGCCACGCCTTGCGCCGGGCGCATCGCCGCCCAGCGCCGCACCGCGCGCGGCAGCACCAGCACGGCCAGCACCACGAGCAGCAGTGCGAGCGACACCGGGCGCTCCAGGAAGATGGTCCACTTGCCCTCGCCGATCGCCACCGCGTTGCGCATCTGCGCCTCGGCCAGCGGCCCGAGGATCATGCCGACCACCACCGGCGCGGTCGGGAAATCAAAGCGCCGCATCACCACGCCAAGCAGGCCGATGGCGTACAGCAGCACCAGGTCGAAGGCACTCTGGCGCATGCCGTACACCCCGAGCGTGGCAAACACCAGGATGCCGGCGTACAGGTAGGGCTTGGGCACCTTGAGCAGCTTGACCCACAGGCCGATGAGCGGCAGATTGAGCACCAGCAGCATCACGTTGCCGATGTACATCGAGGCGATCAGCGCCCAGACCAGCGCGCCATTGGTCTGGAACAGCTGCGGGCCGGGCTGGATGCCGTAGTTCTGGAACGCGCCGAGCAAAATCGCCGTAGTGTTGGACGTGGGAATGCCTAGCGTGAGCAGCGGGATCAAGGTGGCGGTGATGGCCGCGTTGTTCGCTGCCTCGGGCCCGGCCACGCCTTCGATGGCGCCGGTGGTGCCGAATTCTTCCTTGTGGCGGCTGAGTTTTTTCTCGGCTGCGTAGCTCAAAAATGTCGGGATCTCGCTGCCGCCCGCAGGCACGGTGCCAAACGGGAAACCAATGGCCGTGGCGCGCAGCCACGCCGGCCAGGAACGGCGCCACTCCGCACGTGTCATGTGGGTGCTGGTCAGGCGGTTCTGCGTCTCGACCGTGCGCCCTTCGTAGAGCACGCAGTACAACGCCTCACCCACGGCAAACAGGCCCACGGCAATCAGCACCACCTCGATGCCGTCCATCAACTCGGGCACGCCGACGGTGTAGCGCGCCTGGCCGGTGATCTGGTCGATACCGATGAGGCCCAGCGCCAGCCCGATGAGCAGCGCCGCCATGCCGCGCAGCGTACTCTTGCCGAGCACCGCACTCACCGTAGTGAAGGCCAGCACCATCAGCATGAAGTATTCGGGCGGCCCGAGGCGCACCGCGTACTCTGCCACCAGCGGCGCGAAGAAGGTGACCAGTACCGTGGCGATGGTGCCGGCCACGAAGGAGCCGATTGCCGCCGTCGCCAGCGCCGCGCCGGCGCGCCCGTTCTTGGCCATCTTGCTGCCTTCGAGCGCGGTCACCATCGAGCCGGCCTCACCAGGCGTGTTGAGCAGGATCGAGGTGGTCGAGCCGCCGTACATCGCGCCGTAATAGATGCCGGCAAAGAAGATCATCGAGGCCGTCGCCTCGACCTTCACGGTGATCGGCAGCAGCATGGCCACCGCCACCGCCGGGCCGATGCCGGGCAGCACGCCGACGGCCGTACCAATGACGCAGCCGACAAAGGCCCACATCAAATTGATGGGCGTGGCCGCCGTGGCAAAGCCTTGCAGCAGCAGGTTCCAGGTTTCCATCAGAGCCACCCCGTTTCGGTCAGACCCGGCAGGCGGATGTCGAGCAGCTTGGTGAACATCCAGTACACCGGCGCGGACACCACGCAGCCAATGGCAAAGTCCTTGAACCAGGTACCAACGCGGCGGTCGGCCCGGCCCTCAGCGCTCTTGAAGCCGCGCGCCGCGAGCATGAAGCACAGCGCGCAGGCCAGGATGAAGCCGGCGTGCGTGATCAGCGCAGCGTCCAGCAGCAGCCCGGCCGAGACCCAGGCAAAGCCGCTCCAGTGGCCGTGCTCGGCGCCCGAGCCGGGCTCCAGGTGGCGAAAGCCGCCCGTGCGGGCCTCCAGCACACACAGAACGCCGCACAGCAGCAGCGCAGCACTTACCACCCAGGGCAGAAAATTCGGCCCCACTCCGCCGTAGCCAGCCGCCGAGGAGATGCCCACGGCGCCGGCGCCCAGACCGAGCGCAAGCAGCACCGTGCCCGCGCCCACCAGGGTCTGCAGGCGCACCGAGCGCGAGGAATGTGCGTCCATGGCGGCTCCGGCCTCAGACCATGCCCGACTTGACCATGGTGGCGCGCAGGCTGGCGAACTCCTGGTCCACGAACGCGGCGAAGGCGTCGCCCGCCAGCCAGGCCGGCGTCCAGTTGTTCTTCTCGAGTGCCGCTTGCCAGCTGGCGTGTTTGGTGGCCTTGGCCAGCGCCGCCACCAATGCGTCGCGCTCGGCCTTGCTGATACCGCCCGCGCCATAGACGCCGCGCCAGTTGCCGATTTCCACGTTGATGCCCTGCTCCTTGAGCGTGGCCACCGGGATACCCTTGATGCGCTCGCCGGAAGTGACGCCGATGGCGCGCATCTTGCCAGCGCTGATGTACTCGGCAAACTCGCTGTAGCCGCTGCCGCCGATGGTGACGTTGCCGCCCAGAATGGCCGCCGTGGCCTCGCCGCCCCCACGGAAGGCCACGTAGTTGATTTTTGCCGGGTCCACGCCGACTTCGCGCGCGATCATCGCTGCGGCGATGTGTTCGGTCGAGCCGCGCGAGCCGCCGCCCCACTTCACGCTGCCGGGGTCTTTCTTGAGCTGCGCAACCACGTCGGCCATGGTCTTGAAGGGCGAGTTCGCGGGCAGCACGAAGACGTTGTATTCGCTTGTCAGCCGGGCCAGCGGCGTTACCTGGTCCAGCCCCACCGGCGGCTTGCCGGTGATGATGCCGCCGAGCATGACCGCGCCCATCACCAAGAGCGCATTCGGGTCGCCCTTGCTGGCGCTGGCGAACTGCGCCAGGCCGATGGCGCCGGCCGCGCCACCCTTGTTGTCGTACACCACCGACGAGGCGGCGCCCGAATCCTGCAGCGCCTTGCCCAGCGCGCGCCCGGTCGAATCCCAGCCGCCGCCGGGGTTGGCCGGAATCATGATCTTCATGCCACTGGCGGCCTGGCCGGTCAGCGGCAGCGCCCCGGCTGCAGCCAGCGCGGCAAGGGATTTGAGAAATTGGTCACGGCGCATGGTGTCTCCTGCGGGTCGGGTTGTGGATGAAGGCTCCGGCGCCCATGGTGCGCGCCCAGGCTGTCAATTGGCTGTCCGCCAGCCCAGGGAAAACACCCATAAGCGCGCTGCCCCGGCGGCGCATAAGGTGCAGGCATGCGACTGCTTCTGGTGGAAGACGACCCGGTGATGAGCACCACGCTGGCGCGCGCGCTCGAGCGGCGCGGCCTGCGCGTGGCCGCAGTCGGCGACGGCCTGGCCGCCCTGGCGCACTGGCAGCGCCACCCGCCCGACGCGGTGCTGCTCGACCTCTCCTTGCCGGGCCTGGACGGCCTGCAGGTGCTGACGCAGGCGCGCGCCGCCGGCCTGCGCCAGCCGGTGCTCATCCTGACCGCGCGCGGCACCGTGGGCGACCGGGTGTTGGGCCTCAACACGGGCGCCGACGACTACCTGCCCAAGCCCTTCGACCTGGACGAGCTCGAAGCGCGGGTGCGCGCCATGGTGCGCCGAGCGGCACCAGAAAATCAGGTCAAATCTGCCTCCATCGCAATATCAGTGGGCAGTATCAGCTATGAACCTGATAGCGGAGGGATCGGCCTGCGCGGCCAGCCCATGGAGCTGACCCCACGCGAGGCGGCGCTGCTGCGCGCGCTGCTGGCCCGGCCCGGCCACGCCGTCGCCAAGGAGCGGCTCTGCGCGCTGGTTTTCCCCGGCGAGCTGGACGTGCAGCCCGAGGCCATCGAGGTGGTGGCCTACCGGCTGCGCAAGAAGCTCGCGGGCACCGGCGCCGGCCTCATGACGCTGCGCGGCCTGGGCTACCTGCTGCGCGAGGAGACGCCTGCATGACGCGGCGCTGGCGCACGCTGTCGCTGCGCGGGCAACTGCTGGCGGGCATCCTGCTGCCGGTGGTGCTGTTCGTGGCCTTCAACACGCTCAGCCTGTACCGCCAGACGCTTTCCTCGCTGCACACCGCCTACGACCGCACCCTGCTCGCCTCGGCCAAGAGCATCAGCGAGCAGCTCGACGTGACGGGCTACGACGAGGCGGCGCGGCTGCGCGCCACCGTGCCCTACTCGGCGCTCGAAGCCTTCGAGGCCGACAACCAGAGCCGCATGTTCTACCGCGTCTCCAGTCTGGACGGCGCACTGGTCTCGGGCTTTGCCGACCTGCCGGTGTGGCGCGGCAGCATTCCGGCCAAGCCGCCGTATGCGGCGCTGGTCGATTTCTACGACCTGCAGTTTCGCGGCCAGCCGGTGCGCGTGGCTGTGCTGCTGCAGCCGGTGGCGAGCGAGCGTGGGCGCGGCATGGCCGTCATCCAGGTGGCCGAAACGCTGGAGCTGCGCCAGGCGCAGGCGCTGCTCATCTTGCGCAGCACGCTGTTGCGCCAGGGCGTGCTGATTGTGGTGATTGCGCTGACCGTCTGGGCCGTGGTGCAGCGCGCCACGCGCCCGGTGCGCCAGCTGAGCCAGACCTTGCGCACACGGGCCGAGGGCGACCTCACCCCCATTGCCACCGCCGCCGCGCCGCGCGAGCTGCAGTCGCTGGTGGACGACACCAACCAGGTGCTGCGCCGCCTGCGCCACCTGCTGCTGCACCAGAAGCGCTTTGTCCGCGACGCCGCGCACCAGCTGCGCACGCCGCTGGCGGTGCTCAAGACCCAGGTGCAATCGGCGCGGCGCGGCGACTTGCCGCCCGCGCAGGCGCTGGGCGAAATCGAGACCACGGTGGACCGCGCCACGCAGCTTGCCAACCAGATGCTGGCGCTGGCCAAGGTCGAGCAGCTGCGCCAGCAAAGCGCACCCGAGCCGGCAGCGCTAGACGAACTGCTGCGCGACGTGGCGCTGGAACTCTCGCCGCTGATTGCCCTGCACGACATCGATTTCAGCATTGCCACCGAACCCGCCCCGGTGCGCGCCGACACCTGGATGCTGCGCGAGCTGGCGCGCAACCTGCTGCACAACGCCATTGCCCACGCGGGCGCCGGGCGCAGCCTGTCGGTGGTGCTGGCGCGCGAGGGACCGCAGGCGGTGCTGCGCATCAGCGACCGAGGGCCGGGCATCAGCGAAGCACTGGCGGCACGCCTTTACGAGCCTTTCTCCAGCGGCAAGCTGCATGCGGGCTCGGGCCTGGGCCTGGCGATTTGCCAGGACATCGTGCAGGCGCTGGGCGGCAGCATCGTCCTGTGCAACCGCCTGGAGGACGGCCACACGGCAGGGCTGGACGCGGTGGTGCGCCTGCCGGCGGCCAGCGCCTGATCGCGGCAAAATGCCGCCCATGACCACCCCCGCCGACACCGCCCGCATCGACAAATGGCTGTGGTGCGCGCGCTTTTTCAAGACACGCAGCCTCGCCGCCGAAGAAATTGCCAAAGGGCGCGTGCGCGTCAATGGTGCCGTGACCAAGGCTTCGCGCGAACTGCGGCCCGGTGACACGGTGGACTTGCGCCAGGGCCAGGTGCCGCGCACCGTCGTGGTCCGCGGCGTAAGCCACGCGCGCGGGCCCGCCCCGGTGGCGCAGTTGCTGTACGAAGAAACCCCCGAGAGCCTGGCCTCGCGCGCAGCGGCGGCCGAGCGCCAGCGCCTGGCACCGGAGCCCGCTGCGGCACTGCACGAAGGGCGCCCCACCAAGCGCGACCGCCGAGACATTGACAAGGCGCGCGACTGGGGCAGCCGCTGGAGCGCATCGCTTGACGAATAAGCGGCCACCGCGGCAAAAAGCCTAGGGATGTCCTGCATAACCCTCGCGAGGCGGTGATAGTGCGGATCGGAATGGACTACAAGGCGTCTTTTTGCAGCCAATAGCCCAGCTATTGGCAAAGAAAGCAACGCAGTAGACCGCCCGAGGCCGCGCTATCACAGACCGCAGGGAGTTATGCAGGCCATCCCTAGCGGTTTATAGTGGGCTTGGGTAAGGCACTCCCCGCGCAACCCGTCGAAGGAAAGAGAAACGATGTTCCCTGAATACCGCGACCTGATCACCCGACTCAAAAACACCGACCACCACTTCACGCGCCTGTTCGACAAGCACAACCACCTGGACGAAAAAATAACGCAGCTAGTCGCCGAAACCGGTCCTTCGGCGGACCTCGAAATTGAAGTGCTCAAGAAGCAGAAGCTGCAACTCAAAGACGAGCTTTACGCCTTGCTCAAATCCAAGGCCGAGGCCAGCTGACGCGCACTGGGCCGGCCTTCCCGCAGCCGGCCCTCCTTATCGTTCAGCGGTAGCTGCTGAACACGCGGGTGTTGCCGTCACGCGCCACCAGCAGCACGTCGTAGGGATCACGCCGGCCGCCATAGGCGGCGCCGTCCATTCCCGGCGAACCCACCGGCATGCCGGGCACGGCCAGCCCGAGCGCCTTGGGCTTTTGCGCCAGCAGCTTGCGCACATCGCCCGCGGGGACATGGCCTTCAATGAGGTAGCCCCCCACCAGTGCCGTATGGCAAGAGCCGAGCTTTTGCGGCAGGCCCAGCCGGCTTCGCACCGCGTTGTTGCCGCTCTCGTGCACCGTGACGGCAAAGCCGTTGTCCTGCATGTGGGCGACCCAATCCTTGCAGCAGCCGCAGCTGGTGTCTTTCCAGACCTCAACAGCCAAAGGGTCGGTGGCGGCGCGCGCCAGGCGCGGGGCCACGGTGGCCGCACCGATCAGGCCAAAGGCAGCCAGCAGGTGCCGGCGCGGCATCGGCTTCGACGCTGCGGGAAAAGGTTTGGCAGCCGAAGGCAGGGGGACAGAGACGGCTGAAAAAATCTGGGACATGAATATTCCTTGAATGCTTAAGTTTGGGCGAGAAACCGTGCTGCTGCGCGCGGATCCGGAAAGGGAGCCATCGGCTCAGCCAACGCGGCGCGCAATGGGCGGTTTGAGGGCCGTCGCCACGGGTGCACTGGCAAAAACCCCATCGGCCTGCACAGCGGGCAGCGGAGCACCCGCGCGGGTGAGCACCGCCGCCACCGACAAAGGCAGCGCTACCGCGTGGCAGAGCACGCAGTCCGCGCACATATCGCAAGCAAGGGAGACCGCAGCGCCATGAGCGCAGTGCGTGGCTACAGGGACGGCGGCCGTTGGCTCGCAACATGCAGCGGCCGCCAGCGCCACATCAGCGCCCAGCAGCATGCGCAGTACCAGCAGAGAGACGGCAAGACAAGCAAGAAAACGGCGCATGCCTGCATGGAGCACGCCAGCCGCAAAGAGGTTCCCCACTGCGCCCGCCATTGCAATCTTTTTCATAGCTGTCAACGAAATATGCATAAGCGCTAGAGGCATTTTTTACTAATATTTTTCAGTGCACTTCCTTGCCATGGCGCCGTACAGGTTCCACGCGCAGCATGCGCAGGCCATTGGCCACCACCAGCAGACTGGCGCCCATGTCGGCAAACACCGCCATCCACATCGTGGCCTGCCCGGCCAGCGCCAGCGCCAGGAACACCAGCTTGATGCCCAGCGCCAGGGCAATGTTTTGCACCAGCACCTGGTGCGTGCGGCGCGAGAGGCGCACCGTTTCGGCCACGCGGCGCAAGTCGTCGTTCATGATGACCACGTCGGCGGTTTCCATGGCCACGTCGGTGCCAGCGGCGCCCATGGCAAAACCGATGTCGGCCTGCGCCAGAGCGGGCGCGTCGTTGATGCCGTCGCCCGCCATGGCCGTCATGCCGTGCAGTTTTTGCAGCGCGGCGATGGCGCCCTGCTTGTGCTCGGGCAGCAGGTCGGCCTGCACCTCGTCGATGCCGGCAGCGCGGGCAGCGGCTTGCGCCGCAGCGCCATGGTCGCCAGTGAGCATGATGGGCGTGATGCCCAGGACGCGCAGCTCGGCCACCGCTTCGATGGCCTGCGGACGCAAGGTGTCGGCCACAGCAAACAGCGCGCGCACCGCACCGCGCTCAGCCAGGAAGGTGACGCTGCGGCCCTGCGCCTCGTGCTCGGCGGCAGCGGCCTCAACCGTCTCGGTCCACAGGCCCAGCTCACGCATCCAGCGCCGGTTGCCCAGGTTCCAGCGCTCGCCGCCCACCCAGCCCTCCACGCCGCGCCCGGCCTGCGCGGTGAAATCGATCACCTCCGGCAAGGCACCTTGTTGCGGCCCCAGCCCGAGCGCAATCGCCTGCGACACCGGGTGGTCCGAGCGGCTGGCCAGCGCCAGGGCCACGTCGTGCGCGGCGTCGTTGCCAAAAGCGCTCTGCCCCACCAGCACCGGGCGGCCGGTGGTGATGGTGCCAGTCTTGTCAAAGGCCACGGCGCGAATGCCGCGCGCCTGCTCCAGCCAGGCCCCGCCCTTGATCAAAATGCCACGCCGCGCGGCGGCGGCCAGGCCACTGACCACGGTGACTGGGGTCGAGAGCACCAGCGCGCAAGGGCAGGCGATCACCAGCAAGACCAGCGCGCGGTAGATGGCGTCCAGCCAGGCCCAGCCGAGCAGCAGCGGCGCGCCGACGGCCACCAGCACAGCAATGGCAAACACCGCCGGCGTATACACGGCAGCAAAACGGTCCACCAGGCGCTGCGTGGGCGCGCGCGTGGCCTGCGCATCCTCCACTGCGCGGATGATGCGGTCGAGCGTGGTGTGGCCCGACGCGGCCGTCACGCGCATTTCCAGCTCGGCGTGGGCGTTGAGGGTGCCGGCAAACAGCGCGTCGCCCAAAGCTTTGTCCACGGCCAGGCTTTCACCCGTCACGCTCGATTCGTCCACGGCGCTGGCGCCGCGCGTCACGCTGCCATCCAGCGGCACCCGGCCACCAGGGCGGATGCGCACCGTGTCGCCCAGCGCCACGTCGGCAGCGGGCACGCTGCGCCACTGGCCGTCTGCGCTTTGAACTTCGGCCTGGTCCGGGCTGAGCGCCAGCAAGGCACCGATGGCATGGCGTGCCCGCCCCACCGCGCCCTCTTCGATGCGCTCGGCCAATGCGTACAGCGCCATCACCATGGCCGCCTCAGGCCACTGGCCGATGGCAAAGGCGCCGGTCACCGCCACCGCCATCAAGGCGCTGATACCCAGCTTGCCGCGCAGCAGCGACTGCACGCCGCTCTGGTACACGCCAAGCCCCGCCAGCAAAATGGCCACCGCCGCCAAGGCCATGCCAGCCGCGTGCCAAGGCCAGGTATCCGGCCCCAGCAAGTGCAGCAGCTCTGCCCCGGTCGCCGCAAGCAGCCCGGCGCCAATGCGCGCCCAGCCCGGCAGCGCACTGTGGTCGTGGCCGTCGCCATCCCCGTGTTTGTGATCGTGCTCGTGATCATGGTCTGCGTGCGCACCAACGGATGCATCGGCTTCGCCTGAACGCTTGCCGCTGCGGCGCGCCGGGTCTGCGGTCGATGCGCATCCACCATCCTCCGTGGGGCAGCAGGAAAGCGAAATGCGCGGGCCGGCGGGGCGTGCGGTGGTGGGCTCGACTGGCATGAAATCCTTGCAATCAACGCGGTTGAAGGCCGCAATGGCACCATTGGAATCCTTGAAGCCACTTGAAGGTCAAGCCATGCCCTTGCAGGACACCGCCGCGTGGCGGATTGGCGAGGCCGCGCGCCGCTCCGGCGTGTCGGCCGCCAACATCCGCTTTTACGAGAAGGAAAAGCTGCTGCCGCCCGGCGCGCGCGCGGACAACCGCTACCGCCTTTACAGCGCCGCCGACGTGCACCGCCTGCGCTTCATTCGCCTGTGCCGCGCCATGGACATGTCGCTGGGCGAAGTGCGCACGCTGGTGGCGCTCAACGCCCAGCCGCCCACCGTCACGCATGCGGCCTGCCACACGCTGGACGAGCACCTGGCCCACGTGCGCGCCCGCCGCAAGGAACTGCAGGCGCTGGAGCAAGACCTGCGCGCACTGCGCAGCCGCTGCGACGGCACCGACGACGCGCACTGCCATGTGCTGGATGCGCTGCACGCGCAAGCCGACGCGCAGCCCAATGCAGCACCCGACGCAGGGCCGGCAGGAGCGTCGCCGAAGCGGCATGTATAGGCGCAACGCATGGGGGGCATGGAGCTTTAAGCGCCCGCGCCGGCCCAACGCAGCAGCCTGCAAGGCCATCTGTCCAAAATCAAAGACACTTGTGCATCAGTGCACGCAGCCCCTCCTTCATGACACCTCTCTCCCGCCGCCAGCTCATCGGCCTTGTTCTGCTCACCCTGATGTGGGGCCTGAACTGGCCGGTGATGAAGCTCGCGCTGCGCGAGATCAGTCCGCTCTATTTTCGGGGACTGACCATGGGAGTCGGCGCGCTGATGCTGGCGGGGTATTTCGGTAGGCAAGGCATTCGCCTGCTTCCCAGGGGGCGTTCGGAATGGCGAACCGTAGTGGTGCTGGGGCTGCCCAACATCCTGGGCTGGCACGCGTTGTCCATCATCGGCGTAGCGCACCTGCCGGCCGGGCGCGCCGCCATCCTCGGTTTCACCATGCCCGTGTGGACCGTACTGCTGGGCGTGCTGCTGTACCGCGACAAGCTGACCCCGCGCCTGGTACTCGCCGTCGTGGCGGTGCTCACGGGCATTGCGCTTTTGCTCTGGAACGAGTGGGCACACCTGGCGGGCCGACCGGTGGGCATTGCCTGGATGCAGGGGGCGGCGCTCTGCTGGGCGCTGGGCACGATCTGGATGCGCCGCGCGCACCTGACGCTGCCCGCCGAGACGCTCGTGGTGTGGATGATGGTCTTGTCGGCAGCGGTGATCCTGCTGCTTGCGGTGACTCTGGAACCACCCCAGCGCTGGCATTTCAGCACGGCGGTGTGGGTAAGCCTGGTGTGGAGCGTACTGATCAACTATGGCGCAGCGCAGGTGATCTGGTTTGCGCTGGCGCGGGAGCTGCCGGCCTCCACCAGCGCCATGAGCGTGATGGCCGTTCCCCTCATCGGCACCTTGAGCGCGCCGCTCATCGTCGGCGAATGGCCCCATTGGCAGGACATGGCGGCGATGGTGTGCGTGGTGGTGGCAATTGGCGCGGTGTTGCTGCGGCGTTCGGAGCAATCCAAAAATGAAAAAACCCTAAGTGAATCCATCACTTAGGGTTCTTATCTGGCGGAAACGGAGTCGTTCACATAAAGCCTCGAAACCCGCATGAATGCTAGGTATCAACCATTCAATAACTTAAGATACCCCCAAAAATACCCCCAATGAACTTGGAGGCCGATTTTTTGGTAACCGACTTCCGTCTCAGTGTTCAACGCGTGACAACAATGTTTTAAGGTGTCGTCAGGCTGCAACGCCGGCGATCCTTCACTCCATGCTCTCTCTGACGAATCCGAAGTCATCCAAAAATTCGGACGCTGGCGCAACGCCTGTCACCAACAACTGATCCCGTGCACGGGTACAGGCCACATACAGCAGGTGCCGCTCGGTGTCGTAGACCTCCTGCAAATCTGCGTCATCGCCCACCGTCTCAATGCGCTCTTGCAGCGGGATGACTTCATCGTCACACGCCATCACCACAACTGCGCGGAATTCGAGCCCCTTGGCGAGGTGCATGGTGATGATGGAGACTTCGCCGTTGGTGGTCTCCGCGTGCTCATCCAAAACCTTAAAGGGCAGCTCAGACGCGGCGACTGCCGCTTGAGCGCGATGCAGTTGTGCGTCTGATCTCACAAAAACGCCGAACTCGTGCGGAAGAATTCCTGCGCTGCTTTGCGCGGCCAGCCATGCACCCACCGCCTCGATTTCTGCTGCCTCGCTTTTGAAAACTCGGATCACGGGTGGCGGCCCGTTGAACACCGACACCGTGTCGCTGCGGTTTTCAGTGTTGCCGTCCACATCCACCGCCTGGTCGCCCAGCAAACGGTCCGACTGCTGCCGGATTTGGTGCGACGTGCGGTAGTTGATGCGCAGAGTGCGCGACCGGCCGCGAATATCCACACCCAACGATTTCCAGGAAAACGGCTGCTGAAAAATGCGCTGACCCAAGTCACCTGCAAAAAATAATGCATCAGGTCGATTCGCACCCAGTGCCGCCAGAAAGCGCAAGTGCGCCACGCTCAGGTCTTGCGCCTCGTCCACCACGACGAAATCAAACGGTGGGTGTTTGTTGTCTTTCAGCTTGGTGGCTAGGCGTGTGAACATGCCGGCATGCGTCACCAGCTTCTGCGCTGCCAGGGTCGCGCGCGTTTGTTCAAAAATGGCCCACAGCAACGCCCGTTGCGGCTCTGGCAGCCGCGTCTTGCGGCCCAGGCGGGAGACATCGCGGTAGTCCTCCCAGCTTGCCAGTTGCCATGCATCGACGATCTGTTCCCACTCGGTCACCAGAAAGTGCAGGCTGAATTTGTGGCCGTCCACGGCTTTGGATGCGTCGCCGATCGCTTCCCGCACCGCAGCGCGGCTCGCCAGCTTGATCGGACCTTGTTGGGCTTTGGTCAGCCGCAACCCTACGGCGTTGAGCGACAACACATCAATGCGCTCGGCCAGGCGCGGCTCGCTACCGACCAGGCGTTTGAGTTTCGTGTGCAGTGCGCTAGCCAGGGTGTCTGAAAACGTGGTCAGCAGCACCCGGCAATCGGGATTTTGGCGTGCCAGATACGCAGCCCGGTGCAGCGCCACAATCGTCTTGCCCGTGCCAGCAGAGCCGGACACGCGGGCCGGGCCGGTGTAGTCACGCTCCACCCACTGGCGCTGCTCGGGCTGCAGAAAGACGGTCCATTTGTCCCACGGAAAGTTCAGCGCAGCTTCCAGTTCGGCCACGTTGCTCATCACGCGGAATCGGCGCTGTGCATCTGGGTGCTCGAACGGGTCGGCCGTGGCCGCCGCCGGGGTTGGAACACGCGGCTTGCCGCCAGTGGCCAGCTCCAGCAAGGCCTCCGCCGCCTCGGCCGGCAGGTGGTCGGCCAACACCAGCAGGTTGTCTTCGGTTGCTGCCTTCACGTCCGCCAGCCATTCGACGGGCACACCGTAGCCCAGCAGTTCATCGTCTGGCCTGTTGGCAAAGAGTAGCTTGGACTGCGTGCCTGGGCCTTGCGCCAGTGGCAAGTCAGGTTGCACATAGACAGGCATCACCACCTGCTGCACCGTCTCCCGCACTTCCACCAACTGCGCCGCGCCGGTATTGGGGTGCGTCTCCAGCTTGCGGCGGGCTGCCCAGTCATAGGCTTTGTCGTGGTGGTCCACGTAACACAGCAGCAGGCTGGCTTGCGTCTTGTGCAAGATGATGCGAATGTCGCTGCCCGCGCGGACGGACCAGAAATGCTTGTCTTTGGACTGCTCAATCCGGTGCAGGCTCATGCCGGGATGCGCCGGATTCAATTGCAAGTCGAAGGCGGTGGTTTTGACTGCTTTTTGTTCGTCACCAGTCAGGCGCGCCAGGCTATCGGTGAAGGTGTCGGAGATGCGGAAGTCCATGAGATCTAACGGGTCACGGCATCGGCCAGAGTCCGACGGCAATCTCTGCAAGGTTCTTAGAGCGTTGCTCGATGTCTTTAAACTTGAATTGCGATTTTCCGACCAATTCCTGCGTGATTTTGATGCTTGATTCTTTGTAAGCGTATCGCTTCTTGTGGAAGGGATTGTTTGAGGCGCCGATATTTAGCGGACCTGCAAACAAGGTCAGGTTACCGATTCTCGACACATACTTTGGATGGCCCGATTCGGCCTTATCGCCAAGGTATTCGACCCAATCGCCCAATTCCTCTTTCGCCCTCTTGCTTTTAATCTTTTGAGGCATGATGTGCTCTACATGGACATCCTCTGCCCCAAGCACCTGTAATTCAGAGTAGCCCCCATGCTTCGACAGTTCGATCTGTTCCAGGCAGTACCGTGCACGATCAATCACATTGGACGTAAAGTTTGTGACCGCGAAATCTTCACGGAACTTATCGTCTGTCGGACACAACTCCCGATAAGCCTCTCGCGTTACCAGCACAGGGTTTTTCGGACTGACCGAGCATAATTTTGCGAAAAGTGCTTCGGTTTCGTTTGATCGTTCACGACAGACATGGCGGCGCAGAACGAATCTCTCTGTCAGGTTGAGCACCTCACGAAAATGTTGTTTGCTGCAGCCACCGACTCGCAGATGCATCAAGAACCCGTAGGTCTGGACTGCCTTGATCATTTTCAGATTGCGCAAACTCCTGTCAGTTTCAGGATCTTTGGTCTTTACAAGTACCAGCTGACCGTAAATTTTAGCGCTCAAGACTAAAAGCTCCAAGAATTCTTTGAAATTTACTTGTCCGATAACGGAAGAATCGACTTCGGCACCGGCACTTTCTTCCCCCGCCTCAGAGTCTTCGTCGGCCGCATCCTCTGAATCCGTGTAAAGATGTCTCTCTGGCAACGCTTTTGCTTCCCGCACTTGGTCCATGAACACTCGTTTAAAGCTAAGCACGACATCGGCAGCTGTTATGCGCGCCTTCAATAGGCTCATCAGGTAATAGCGAAAGAAAGCATCTGAGCTGGTCCCATCAAGATGCTGAATCAATTGCGTCCAACTTGCTCGAGCCATCTGTAAAGGCTCATCACCAAATCGAGCGGCATTACCCAGCAGGAAGTTTTTGATAATGTCAGTGGGACTCAACTTCAAGCCACGGTTATTGATGGTTTCAAAGAGTTTGAAAGCGTCCTTCGCCTCGCTGACGTCGAGGCGGATCACGATAGCCTGGTTTTTCAATCGATATAGGAATGAAGCCAGGTATTCGAGCGACTGTTCGGCGATCCATTCCCGAGCGGTTCTAAAGGCCAACTCCAGATGCTTGTTCTGAAACTCGTGCTGCTTGTCATCGGCGACCAGCCGATCGAATTCAGCCGAGTCGATGGAGTCTAGCGACACCTTGCGCACCGGCTGTCCGCCCAGCGGTTTCGCCTGCAGCAGACGTGCTACCTCGGCGGCCTCGTCCTTCTCGCCAATCGCATCGAGACGCTGACGAATGCACTCAAGCAGAATCGATATGGTCGTCAGTCGCTGCTGGCCGTCCACTAGCTCGAGCCTGTTCAATCCGGCCGTATGGTGACCGGCAAGGCACACGATGCTGCCCAAAAGATGGGTGTCATTACCCTCTACCAATCCGATGTCGTCGATCAGCTCCCAAATTTGGCGCTCGTGCCAGGAATACCGACGCTGATAGGTCGGGATGATGTATTGCTCGTTATTCGAGCCGAACAGCTGATTGATGGTCAGCGAGGTTGGCGTAATGATCATTTGGCAATTTCCGAATTCAAACTTTGAACACCTTCATCACCTCATCCCCAAGATGATTGATGACTTTCACGGCAATGCGCCCTGACTTGGGTTTGTCAAACAGCCGTGAAGTATCGCTGTTTAGCGACTCCCAAGCCTCTTTGTCAATCTCCGCCTTCAGCGTCGTCTTGAGCGCGCTGTACGGGTCATTGGCGCCCAAAAAGTACGCATGCCGCACGAAGAAGCTTTCTTCGTTGTAGTCGGTGTCAATGAACCAGCAGGCAATGCCGTCAACGTTGTCACTGATGACTTCGCCGGTTTGGGGTTTGAACACATCCACGCCTTTGACTTTGACCTTCAGCTGTTCACCATCGGCCACCGCGTAGGTTTCTTTGCCATTGATCATCACTTTCAGGCTCTTGCCTTCGGGGCTGAGGATGTCCATGTCGGGCTCGCCAAAGATGACAAACAGGTTGCCCTTACCGGTGTTCTTCAGATCTTCGGCCATGTGCAGGTCGGCGTTCATGCGGGCCTTGAGCACGGAGATGCGGCCCAGCTTTGAAAACTCGGTGGCGTGGGCTTCGTAGTTGAAGGCACAGGCAATCAGCACGTCAAAACCGGCGTCGCCACACTCGCGGGCGGCTTCCACCAGGTCGCTGCGCTGCACGGTGCCGAACTCGGGGCCGATGAAGATGCCGGCGCGCTTTTCAACGTCGCCTTCCATGTAGCGGCCCTCGGCACACACCGCTCCCTCGCCCGGCCAGGGGGTCAGGGAGGTGAACGTGATGCGGTCGGCCTTGTGCGCCTGCTGCACGCCAGCGGTTTTGAGGTTGTCCATAATCATCTGCGGGAAGGACTGGCGGGCGGTGTAGTCCGCTCCCTGCTCTTCGGCAACGTCGATCAGCTCGTCGTTTTCATCCACACCCAACATGCGGTGCGGGCTGAGGGATTCGACCGTGAACGGGCCCGCCACGCGCACCGCCTTGTTGTTGGCATAAGGCTTGTCGTACAGGTACTCAAACTCGGCCTTGGCGGCAATCGACGCATCAATCTCCTTCTGCCGGGCAATGCGCGCCTGCCACCAGTCATTTAAGAGTTTTTTAGCCTCCTGGCGCTTATCTGGTGTGCGCGAGCAGCTATCATTTTTGATGTTTTCTGGTGCAGCGTCAGCGGCGGAACCGGGCAGTTCGCGCGGAATCTCCCACTCCTGCCAATTCGTCTGCAGCGTCGCATTCAGCTTCTCGCGCAGCGGCTCCAGCGTGGCTTGCCATTGGTCATAGATCACGTCAATCTCGGCGTTGTTGGCGATGGATTTCAGGGTGATGTGTGGCACCCGCTCATAGACAAAGCCGTGGCGGATATTGCCCTGCACCGGCTGGGTGCTGGGCGCCGTGCGGGTGATTTCGGCTTCCTTGGCTTGGCCTTCGCGTGAATCGGCCAGCAGGTAGAACGGGTAGCGGGCGCCCATGATGCGCGCGCGGGCCAGGGCCAGTGCTACGCGCGAGGTGTCGATGGTGATCCAGCGGCGGCCCCATTGCTCGGCGACGGTGGCGGTGGTGCCGCTGCCGCAGGTGGGGTCGAGTACGAGGTCGCCGGGGTCGGTGGTCATCAACACACAACGTTGAACGATTTTCGTGTTGGTCTGAACGACGTAGATTTTGTCAGCGGCAAAACTGGACGCCGTGTCTTCCCAAAGGTTGTTGATGGGGGTATAGGGAAAGTCATCGTAATACTTGATCTGCCACAAAGTAGTTCCACTAGACCCCAGTCGGTTGGCACGCTGTAGACGCGCAATGCCGTCGGGGGTGGTGCCCCACCAGCGCTTGCCAGGGGAAAACACTTGTCTGTTGAATTGGATGTCGTAGCGGCTTCCCGGGCCAGGCTTACTGATATCCATATATCTGTACCGCTTCGAACCTGTGGGCAACACTGGATTGTTTTTTTCTTCTCGCGAAAGCCCCCGCCGCTCTCCATTCTCGAACTCGATCATCGAGTAGGCGGCGATAGTCGCAGCGGTTGCGGGTCGCTCGACATAACTCTTGCGGTATTTAATCTTTCTCGCGTCCTTTGAATACCAAAGCACGTAGTCGCCAACGGTCGCGAGACCCTCGGCTTGGGCCAAGCCAGAGTTCGAGATGAAATGGATCACAGATTTGAAGTTGGTTTCGCCAAAGACTTCATCCAGCAGCGATCTCACTCGATGTAAGTTTTCATCGCCGATCTGCACGAAGATAGAGCCGGAATCGGTTAGAAGATCGCGCGCGACGGTGAGCCGATCCCGCAGGTAGGTGAGGTAGCTGTGGATCCCATCGCGCCAGGTGTCCCGAAACGCCTTCACCTGCTCCGGCTCGCGGGTAATGTGCTGCGCATTGCCGTCCTTCACATCCCGGCTGGTGGTGCTCCACTGAAAATTGCTGTTGAATTTGATGCCATAAGGTGGGTCGAAATAGATGCACTGCACCTTGCCACGCAGACCCTCGCGCTCGGCCAGGCTGGCCATGACCTGCAGGCTATCGCCAAGAATCATGCGGTTGGTCCAATTCTGGTCGTGCTGGTAGAACTCGGTTTTGTCGGCGCCTTTGGGGATGCCGTTGAAGTCTGAAAACAAATCGGCGGTGGATTGCCCGGCGTCGTGCTCGCGCTCGCGGCTCTCGCGCAGCAGGTCGTCAATCAACGCCTTGGGGTGCACTTTTTCTTGGATATAGAGCGGCGGCGCGTTGACCACCAGGTCGCTCCAGTCCTGCTCGTCCTTGCCGCGCCAGACCAGTTGCGGGTCCAGGTCGGTATTGCGCGGGTAGCGGATTTGCTTTGGGGCAATGTGCTCTTGCGTGGCAATGGATTGCTGCTCGACCGACGGAATGTTTTTGCGCTTGGCCTCGTCGTGGGTGAAGGTTTCGACGTTTTTGGTGGTGAGTTTGGTGGCCATGCTTACTTGTTCCCCGCCACTGCCTCGTTGGCAGCGGTCTCTATCAATTGGTTGAATTCCGCGTCAATCTTGGCCTTGAAATCAGCCTGAATCTGAAACACTTCGGTGAATTCGGCGAAGGCCCAGCGGCCATAGCTGCCCAGATGGTTGACGCCAGGCACCCAGTAGGTGTCCATGGTGGATTTCTTCTCGATAGCGTCTTCGCCCCGGTAGCCTTTGATTTCGACCACAAGGTGCAACGGGTCTGCCATGCCATGAGCGTCGTCCACCAGCACCACAAAGTCGGGCAGGTACTTGCGCATGACCGAACCAAAGCGGTACGGCACTTCCAGCCCTAGGTTGTGGTTTTTGACGTAGGCCAGCACTTTAGGGTGGGCTTCGGCCACGCGGCAAAACTCGGCCTCCCAGTCGCTGTCCAGAATCACCCAGTTGAGCTGGCAGTGCTTGGAGCTGGTTTCCCAGCGGTCGGTTTTGCTGGTGTTGAAGCGCACATGGGCGCTGGAGCCGGTGGGGTTGTAGGCATCAAGCAGCGCCTTGATGGGGCGCTCGCCCAGAAACTGGCGGGTGATGGCGGCGGTGATCTTGTTGCACGCCATATCGGCCAGCTCCTGGTACATCAGCAGCGCAGGGTAGGTGTCGCCTTTGCAGACCAGGTATTTGGGGTTGCCGTTGTCATCGACCGCATCGAGCCATTCCTTGACGATGCGCTTGAGCTGGCCGAACAGGTGCAGCTTGGGGGCTTCGCCAGGGTCGCGCCACTTGGTGTAGAGCAGGCGCTGGGTGAGCTGGAACAGCAGCGTGCTGGGGCGCATGTCACCCAGGTGCTTGAGGCTCATGTCGGCGCCCGCGCCGATGATGCCTGCGCTATGCACTATGGACGGGCCGACCAGCGCGGGGCTGAGGGTCAGGATGGATTCGTCGTTGAAGCTGGCGCTGAGGCGCTCTTCGGGCAGCTCGACGCGGTAGCCTTCGACGCGGGGGAACTGGATCTCCAGCGCGTCGCGCTCGGGGCGCATGGCCTTGACCTGCACCGTTTCGCGCGGCGGCTGCGGCGGGCCAATGACGGGCTTGGCGGTGAAGTTGAAGGGGATGCCAAACACGTCGGCATATTCGACGTTGAACATGCCTTCTTCGTTCAAATCGTAGGACTGGCGGCGCAGCGCACGGCCAATGACCTGCTCGCACAGCAACTGGGTGCCAAAGGCGCGAATGCCCAGTACGTGGGTGACGGTGTTGGCGTCCCAGCCCTCAGTGAGCATGGACACCGACACCACGCAGCGAATACTGCCACCCAACTGATCGACCTTGCCCACGGTGTTCATGACCTCGCGCAGCAACTCTTGATCGGTGATGTTGTCGCCCGAGCGGGCGTCGCCACTGCGCTCGACCATCTCGCGGCGGAAGCGCTCGATTTCATCGGCGGCCATGCTGCGGAAGTTGGCATCCAGCGCATCGCCTGCTTCCAATTGCTCACTGTCAATCAACAGGGTGTTGGGCCGTGGCAGCGGGTTAAGCGTCGTGTCGTCATAGTTGCGGAACAACGCCAGACGACCGTTTTCGGTGGTGCTGGTGCCGTCATCGTTCTGGCGCTGGAAGCCAGAGACAAAGTCATACACCAGCTTTGAAATAGCGGTGTTCTGGCAAACGATGATGAAGCATGGCGGCACCTTGATGCCGCTCTCTTCCCACAACTTGAATGTTTTTTCATAGTGGCCATACAGCGCCAGCAGCGCGGTTTGCAGGCGCAAGGGCAGCTTGAGCGGGTCCAGCTCGCCGCCGGTGCCCCTACCCTTTTTTGGCATGTCTTTGCGTATGTGCTCCCACAGATTTCGAAACACCGGCATTTCTTCGCCCGGGATGTTCTCGGCCACGGGCACTCGCGGCAATTTGACGATGCCGCACTCGATGGCATCCATCAGCGAGAAGTCGCTCATGGTCCAGGGGAACAGAGTGCCTTCAGCGTAACCCGACCCGCTCAAAAAGAACGGTGTGGCGGACAAGTCCATGACGCGGGTGACGCCGAGCTTGCGGTTGACGGCTTCAATACCTGAGATCCATAGGCGCGCTGCCTCATTGTTCTTGTCGGCTTCTTTCTTTTCGTCGCCTGTGAGGGCTTCGTCATCTTCAGGCGTGGGCTTTTCGCGGTAGCAGTGGTGGGCCTCGTCGTTGATGACCATGATGTTTTTCAGGCCCATCAGGTCGGGCATGACGCGCTGGAGCATCTGTCCTTCTGTTTCTTGCGTAAGCGGTGCATCGCCCGTGCGGCCCTGCAATAACTGGCGACCACCCTTGGACAGCTCGATGCGCTCGCGCATCTTGAAGGCGTGGTAGTTGGTGATGACGATCTTGGCGCGGCTCATGTCGTCCAGCATGTCGCTGGGCAGCAGTTCACGGTCTTTGTAGTAGCTGTTGGGGTCGTTGGGCTGCAGGACGCGCAAGCGGTCTTTGATGGTGAGACCGGGTGCGCAAATCAAGAAGCCGCGCGTGAAGTGCTTGCTGGTGGGGCGGCGCACGGCATTGATGGTTTGCCAGGCGATCAGCATGGCCATGACGGTGGTCTTGCCGGCGCCTGTCGCCAGCTTTAGCGCCAAGCGCATTAGCTCAGGGTTGGCGTCTTTGTTGGCGCTGGCCAGGTGGTCGAGCAGCAGCTTGCCGTTTTTGGTTTGGGGTGCGACCTCGGTCAACCAGATGGCGGTCTCGGCGGCCTCTACCTGACAGAAGAAGGGGCGCACACCGCTGAAGTGGTGGTGCCGCCAGTGCTGCAGCAGGCGGGCCGTCTCGGGCGTGACCTGCCACTGCGCTGGGTTGGGCAGGCTGCGCCAGGTATCCACGGCCTGGCGCACCTGGTTGATGATGGACGTGATGTCGTACTGCTGGGCAGCGGTCGAGAGGTCTTTGCCCTCGTCGAACACCATCTCGTCTTGCTTCGCGGCTTTCTTGCGCTTCTTCGGCTTCGGAATGGGTGTGATGAATTCGGCGCGCCTGCGCGTTTGAAGCACTTGCTGGGTGGGCTGCCCGTCCGCATCCAATTCCCAATGCTGCGCGGGGCACTCGTAGGGGGAGTTGAGGATGGGGTGGTCAAAAAAGGGATTGGACGGAGGCTGTTCCATGGGACTCACTTTGGGCTGACTCATGTCACTTGCGTAATTTCGGTTTGGCTGCAACGGACGCGGGCGGCTCCGGTTTGTCTTGAATGGGAACGCCAACGTGCGCGCAGTGCTCCGGGATCATCACCGCCACCATGTTGGCAATGGATCGGTGATCACGGTCGGCGGCGATGCGCAGCGCTTCCAACGACGGTTTGGCTGTATCTAAACTGCAATGTACAGCAAGGTTTCGAGCCGTTCGGCAGCGTTTTCCATACGTTGACTTCACCGTCAAACAGGCTACGCATAGGCCTCCGGGGTTTGAGCGGAAAAGCATGCCGCAAAAGAAAAAAGCCTAAGTGAATCAATCACTTAGGCTTTATCTTGGCGGAAACGGAGGGATTCGAACCCTCGATGAGGCTCTACACCCCATACT
>ERZ724504.238-NODE-238-length-31296-cov-5.871515_pt1 | contig 31296 bp, 19 predicted proteins | sample MGYA00376037_ERZ724504 | MGnify/ENA primary metagenome ERZ724504 (study PRJEB28724, sample SAMN07190888) | wastewater metagenome | isolation source: influent of sewage treatment plant in Hong Hong | place: USA: Christiansburg, Virginia | collected 2016-03-01 ... | reverse complement strand
TTAATCAGTTCGATGCATGTGCGCCAATACAGGTAAAATGCGAGGGTATCAAGCGTGCCCTGCGTTTTGAGCCTTATTTGTGAGTCTGTTATGTCTGAAGTTGTTTCTGAAATCATTGAAAATCCCCCCGTGTCTTTTGCCGATTTGACATTGAGTGAGCCGTTGTTGCGCTCGCTTCATGACATTGGCTATGAGTATCCATCGCCGATTCAGGCGGCGACAATTCCTACTTTGCTCGGTGGGCGCGATGTGTTGGGGCAGGCGCAAACGGGGACGGGTAAAACAGCGGCGTTTGCTTTGCCGATTTTATCGAACATTGACATGGCGCAAGTCGCACCTCAAGCTTTGGTGCTGGCGCCAACACGTGAGTTGGCGATTCAAGTGGCTGAGGCTTTTCAGACGTATGCGAAGCACATGCCAAATTTTCATGTGTTGCCGATTTATGGTGGTCAAAGTTATGGCCCGCAGTTGTCTGCTTTGCGCCGTGGTGTGCATGTGGTGGTTGGTACGCCAGGTCGTGTGATTGATCATTTGGACAAAGGGTCGCTTGATTTGTCTCAGCTCAAAACATTGGTGTTGGATGAGGCGGATGAAATGTTGCGCATGGGCTTCATCGATGACGTGGAGCGGATTTTGAAAGAAACGCCGCCGACACGTCAAACGGCTTTGTTCTCTGCGACGATGCCGGCTGCGATCAAACGGATTGCCCAGACGTATTTGAACAAGCCTGAAATGGTCACGATTGCTGCAAAAACGGGCACGGCGGACAACATTCGTCAACGTTACTGGTTGGTCAGCGGCATGCATAAACTGGATGCTTTAACACGCATCTTGGAGGCTGAAACTTTCGACGGCATGATTATTTTTGCCCGTACAAAATTGGGTACGGAAGAGCTTGCAGCGAAATTGGCGGCGCGCGGTTTCTCCGTCGCTGCGATCAATGGTGACGTACAACAGCAGCAACGTGAGCGCACGATTCAACAACTCAAAGATGGCAAAATTGACATCCTCGTCGCCACCGACGTTGCGGCACGTGGCTTGGATGTTGAACGCATCAGCCATGTCGTCAATTATGATGTGCCCCATGATCCTGAGAGCTACACCCACCGCATTGGCCGTACGGGTCGCGCTGGGCGCAGCGGTGAGGCGATTTTGTTCATCACGCCGCGTGAAAAGCATTTGCTCAAAGTCATTGAGCGTGCCACTCGCCAACCTGTTTCACCACTTGAATTGCCAACGGTGCAAGATGTGAACAATGTGCGCATCACGCGTTTTAAAACACAAATTTCAGACGTGCTCGCCGAAGGCGGATTGGAAGAATTTGCCAACCTCATCGAAGATTACGAACGCGAACACAATGTGCCGGCCATTGAAATTGCTGCGGCATTGGCCAAAATGGCGCGTGGCAATGCATCCTTGCTGTTGAGCAAAAAGAGTCATCCTGTTTTTGAAGAGCGTGAAGTTCGCAGCGATGTGCGTTTTGAGCGTCAGCGTGAGGCGGCACCACAGCGAGAATACAAACCGCGCAGCGCCAATGCGGGTGCGCAAACATATCGCATTGCGGTGGGTCATGAGCACGGTGTCAAACCAGGCAACATCGTTGGTGCGATCGCCAATGAAGCGAACATCGAATCGCGTTACATTGGGCGCATTGACATCCGTGACGAGTACACCTTACTTGATTTACCCAGTGATTTATCCCCTGAAACCATTGAGCACCTGCGGGGCGTGCGTGTGGCTGGACAGATGTTGAACATTCAGGCCGATGGTCAAACCATGCCGCCAGCACCGCGTGGCCCAAGAAGAGAGCGCACGGAGTACGCTGAGCGTGCAGAGCGCAATGAGCCCTTTGAAAGAAAAGCGCGCGTGGAGCGCACAGAACGTCCTGTCCGCAGTGAATTTGTTGACCGTTTAGATCGTCCTGAGCGCTCTGAGCGCATCAAAGCAGCCCCGAGCAAGTACACCATGCACACCTATCGCATCGACATTGGTGGCGCCGATGCCGTCACCAAAAGTGGCATCGTTGAAGCCATCGCCAGTGGTGCAGGTTTACAAGCCAAATTGATTGGTCGCATTCAATTGTTGGATGGGCACAGCAACATTGATCTTCCAGAAGGGATGCCTGAGGATGTACTCAACCGCCTCAAAACGGTTCAAATTGATGGCAAATCATTGAACATGCGTTATGTGGGTTTGAGCGATGCAGGTGAAAATCGGCCGAAGGATGAAACTGAACGTAAGAAAAAAAGCACCAAAAAGAAATAAACCCGTGTAAATAGATGGTGTTGACCGCCTTGCGGCATGCTGTGTAAAGGCCATAGATTGAGCTCAATCACTGTTGAGCCATTACGGATGTGTGCCGCAATTGTCTTGTTCAGAGGTGCCGTGTCAAACACGGCATGATGAACACACACTCTAAATCAATATTGGTCATCCGTTGAATTGATCGATCGATTTACCTGGGTTTGATCCGATTGTGTGTGGGTTTCCCGCTTTTAGTTAAATGCAAGGTAAAACCCTATTTTGCATTTGTTTGAACATAAAGATTTTGAAGGAGATATCCGCACAAAATCAAACAAACCCAAAATGAATCAAAAAAACAAACCAACAGATTAACGATGGTTTTGACTATAAAATTTCTTTTTTTCAATCAACCAAAGTAGGGTTTTACTTTGCGTTTAATCGTTTAATAACAGCAATGCATTGACACGCTAAAGCCTCCACTGCACCCATGCCCTTTAGCCTTTACGGTACAATGCGCTGCATGATGGGGCTGTCCCCTTATTGCCTATTTTTTATCATTTATTCAAAGCACACACATATGAGTCAAGTCTATTCAGAAGACAGCATTCGCGTCCTTAAAGGTTTGGAGCCAGTTAAAGAACGACCCGGCATGTACACGCGGACAGAAAACCCTCTGCACATCATTCAAGAGGTGATTGATAATGCTGCGGATGAGGCGCTGGGTGGTTTTGGCTCTGTGATTGCCGTTACTTTACACAGCGATGGCATGGTCAGTATTGAAGATGATGGCCGTGGGATTCCAATTGGCATTCACCCTGAAGAAGGCGTGCCCGTGATTGAAATTGTCTTCACCCGATTGCATGCGGGCGGCAAATTCAATAAAAAAGATGGCGGTGCGTATGCATTCTCGGGTGGCCTGCACGGTGTTGGTGTCTCGGTGACCAACGCCTTATCGACGTACCTTGGCGTGACGGTGTGGCGCGATAAGCAGGTGGCGAGTTTGGTGTTTTCGGGCGGGGATGTCACTGAGGCTTTGGAATTGCGCCCAGCGACACGGGGTGAAAAAAAGAATGGCACGCGCGTGACCGTTGCACCCGATCCGAAATATTTTGATTCCCCCAACATCCCACAAGCAGAGCTTGAGCGTGTTCTGCGCTCAAAAGCAGTCTTGATGCCTGGTGTCAAAGTGACTTTGACCAATGAGAAAACGGGTCAAATGCACACATGGTTATACGAAGATGGTTTGCAAGGCTATTTGCGTGAGCACATCGAAGATGAGCCATTGATTCCTTATTTTGGTGGCGAGTGGTTCGCACCCGCAGGCGACGAGACGTATGCCAAAGGTGAGGGCGCCGCATGGGTGCTGGCATGGACGGCGCAAGGCGGACTGGTGCGTGAAAGTTATGTGAATTTGATCGCCACGCCAGCCGGCGGCACGCATGAGGCGGGTGTGCGTGAAGGGGTGTTTGGGGCGGTGAAAAGTTTCATCGAACTGCATGCACTGCTACCCAAAGGTGTGAAATTGATTTCGGACGATGTGTTTGCACGAACATCGTTCGTGCTGTCTGCCAAAGTGCTGGATCCACAATTTCAAGGGCAAACCAAGGAACGTTTGAACAACCGCGATGCGGTGAAACTGGTGGCACAAGCCACGCGACCAGCGCTTGAGTTGTGGCTCAATCAGCATGTGGATTATGGCAAATTATTGGCTGAGCTGGTGATTGCCCAAGCCCAAGCGCGGAATAAAGCGGCGCAAAAAGTTGAAAAACGCAAAAGCTCAGGTGTGGCCGTGTTGCCAGGGAAACTCACCGATTGCGAGTCAACCGATCTGTTGCACAACGAGTTATTTCTCGTGGAAGGTGATTCGGCTGGGGGTTCGGCGAAAATGGGACGCGATAAAGAGTTTCAAGCCATTTTGCCTTTGCGCGGTAAAGTTTTGAACACGCTTGAGGTGGACAAAGACCGCTTGTTCGCCAACAATGAGGTGCATGACATGGCGGTGGCCATTGGGGTGGATCCGCATGGCCCCAATGATGCACCTGACATGGCGGGTTTACGCTATGGCAAAATTTGTATTTTGTCGGATGCGGACGTGGATGGCTCACACATTCAAGTGCTGTTATTGACCTTGTTCTATAAACATTTTCCAAAATTGGTGGAAATGGGACACATTTATATCGCCCGTCCACCTTTATTTCGCGTCGATGTGCCTGCTCGCGGCAAAAAACTCGCACAAAAGGTATACTGTCTCGATACAGAAGAGCTTGTGCGGATTCAAGACAAGCTTTTAAAAGACGGCGTGAAGGATGGATCGTGGCAAGTCTCGCGTTTTAAAGGCTTGGGTGAAATGAATGCAGAGCAACTGTGGGAAACCACAATGAATCCCGATACGCGTCGCTTGTCGCAAGTTGCCCTGAACACTGAGCGTGTGGCCGATGATGGTGCGAGCCAACTCATGATGACCATGCTCATGGGCAAAGGCGAAGCGTCATCGCGCCGTGCATGGCTTGAAGAAAAAGGCAATTTGGTCAACGCTGACATTTAAAGTTGGGTTGTAAAATTAAATTGTAACGTTGGATTGTAAAGTCGGACTGAACACCCAACTGGATCAGCTTGTGTTGATGACGTTGTGCAAATCTGAGTCGCTTTGAATCCAAGAGATTGATAACAGCAGGGTTGTTGACTGTTTATTTATGAAAGTTTTGAGTGCAAATTACAGCTAAACACTTTTTTTCTATGATTGCTGCGTTGAGTCTGTTCATTGCAGCACCTGCGCGGGCTGGCGGTTTGTATGTTTACGTCGATGATCAAGGGATTCCTCATTATTCATTGCAAAAATTAGATGAGCGTTATCAATTGTTTGCCAATGATGGCCCTGCATTGTCCGATGATGTGGTGCTCTCTGTGAGCAAAGAAGAGGGCATGCAGGCCAAATTGCCCGACATGGGGCAGTTCTCAGGTGCAACCAAGCGCAACAAGTCGCCTGTCAACACGGTGGCGCGGATGAATAATCCAGTGGGCATGAAAATTCCAGCACCATCCAAAGCGGTATTGAACCGCTTGCTCAACAGCCCAAGCATGGCACGTTATGAAGCCACCATCATTAAACACGCACGCAAAAATGGTGTGGATTACAACTTGGTCAAGGCCGTCATGGCGGCGGAATCTGGATTTAACGCCAATGCGATTTCACCCAAAAGTGCGATGGGTTTGATGCAAGTCATCGTGCCAACAGCAGCGCGTTATGGGGTGACTGAGGCACAGCTGATGATTCCTGAGCGAAATATTTATGCGGGTGTGCGCTACTTGGCTGATTTGTCACGCATGTTCAAAGGTCGACCTGAGTTGATCATTGCCGCTTACAATGCAGGCGAAGGTGCCGTTTACAAATACAAGCGTCAAATTCCACCCTATGCTGAAACGCAAAATTATGTGCGCACCGTGCTGTCGTTTTACAATGTGTATGCGCCTCGGGCCAGCACAGCCGTTGATTCGATGGTGGTCAGTGATGATGGTGCGATGCCTTTTGGTGGAAAAAGCTCACGTCGAGGCATGCAGCGTGTGAAAATGAAAATTGGCGGTGGGTTGGGTTTTAATAAAATCATCAAGTATGAATAAATTCAAGATGAACAAATGATTTTAATCAGTGCGCGCAATGATCCCTGTGCTCGCTTGTGAAAATTATAAAAAAAGCGTTTGAAATCAAACGCTTTTTTTATTGGGGATACACATTGCATTAAACCAGATGCACCCGTTGACCGCTGCGTGCACTTTTTTGTGCCGCATCAATCACTTTACATGTCAACAGCGCTTCAGTGGCCAATACAGGCGGAGTGGCTTTGCCTTCTATGGCTGATTTCACTTGCGTGTAAAAAGTAGGCCATTGCCCAATGCCCGCGGCTGTGCGGCTGACCTGTCCCGTTGTCCCATCGATTAAATGACCACGCGCTGCCTCAGTTTCACTCACCCAAGCGCATTCGCTCGGAATGATACCCTGTCGCAGTTCGGCTTCCTGTGGATCAAAGCCACTTTTGAGCCATGTGGCGCGTCGACCATTGACCTTAAACCGTGGTGCACCTTGAGGGCTGTCGCCAGCGGCGGAAAACATCGATGCGCCGAGGCTGATGTAAGGATAATTGCGGGCACTTGAACCGAGAATCAGTTCAAAAGCATCATCGGTTTGTGCACCATCGCGTTGAGTCAGTTGTGTACAGAAAACCCATTCAGGCGCATCAAACAAGTGTAACGCTTGGTCGATTAAATGCGGGCCCAGATCATATAACATCCCACCACCCGCAACATTGTGTTCACGCCAACGGTCTTTGACTATGGGGTTGAAACGGTCAAACCGCGCCTCATAACGCACGATGTCACCCAATTGCCCCGTTTGCAGCAATTCTTTTAAACTCAAAAAATCAGCATCCCAACGACGGTTTTGGAATGGAATGACGAGCCTGTTGGCTGTATGTGCCGCTGCAATCACAGCCTCAGCCTCTTGCGCATCCACAGTGAAAGGCTTGTCGATCACCACATGTCGACCCGCTTGTAGAGCTTCAATCGCCAGTGGCGCATGGGTGGCAGTGGGGCTGGCCAGTGTCACCAAGTCCGCCGTGGTTTGGCTCAATGCCTGTGTGAGGTCATCGCACATCAGGGCGTGCGGATGTGCTGTGGCGGCCTGTGCCTGTCGTTCTGGATTGCGCACGACGATGGCGGCAATCTCAAAACCAGCGGATTGAAGTAAGGGCGCGTGAAACACGCTGCCCGCGAGACCATAACCGACAATGATGGCTTGCATGGTGAATTCCCTTTGGTGTTTTATTGTGATTGAATTGTCGCAGCAGGGGGAGGGGATGTCAACAAGATGGCATTGGTTTTGTATGAACAAATCACCAAGCCAATCTTTTTAGGGGCATTGAAAATTAGAGGTTTAGTGCTTGGGATTATTTGAGGTTAGATCACTCAAATAGACCCACAAATCACCGTGGATGAGGTCGAAATGTCACCGCAATGTGCGTGCTGTCCTGTTTTTGAGCCCTTATTTTCAATGTATTCAAAAGACGATGTGACCACTCTATGCACTCATAAAAACATTCGTAAATTATGAGCGATCACACCATCAGCCATGCCAGCGTTTATTTTTGAATCCGATCACGCCATTCACTTGCGGTGTTTTTTAACGCCGATTCATCCAAAGTGGTCAATGTGCGTGCGCGCATGACACAGCGGCCATTGATCCACGAATGGGTGACGTGTTCGCGTCCTGCGGTGTAAACGATGTGTGAAATCACGTCAAAAGCTGGGGCTGTTTCAAGGCTGCCCATGTCGATGGCGATGAGGTCAGCGCGTTTACCGACTTTCAGGCTGCCGACTTGGTCTGCGATGTGCAGGGCTTTTGCACCTTCGAGTGTGGCCATGCGCAATGCGGTGGCGGCTGGAACCGCTGTTGGATTCAATGTGCCGACTTTGGCCAATAAGGCGGCTGAACGTGTTTCTGCAAACATGTCCAGCTTGTTGTTGGACGCTGCACCATCCGTGCCGATGCCAACGGTCACGCCTGCGTCTAGCAGTTTTTGAATTGGGGCGATGCCTGAGGCGAGTTTCATATTGGATGAGGGGTTGTGGGCAATGGCGATGTTCAGGCGTGCGGCGAGTGCGATTTCTTCATCGTTTAAATGCACCATGTGTGCGCCGATGAGTTTGTCATTGAGCAGTCCCAAGTCATGCAGACGGGCCAATGGGCGTTTGCCGTGTTCTTTCACACTGTTGTTGACTTCATCGGCGGTTTCGTGGATGTGGCAATGCACCAGCATGTTGTGCTTCTCGCTGATCGCGATGACTTTACGGAAGGTGTCGTCTGATACCGTGTAAGGGGCGTGTGGTGCGAGGGTGAAGGTGATCAATGGATCATTCAGGTACGCTTCGCGTTCGGCCATGGCGCGGCTGATGTATTCATCGGCATTTTGCGCGTAGTTGGTGGGGAATTCTAAAATGGATGCGCCGACAAAGGTACGCATGGCGGCTTTTTGTCCCGCTTCGGCCACTGCGCTGTGGTAAAAATACATGTCGTTGATCGTGGTTGTGCCTGAACGGATCATTTCAGCCATGCCGAGCATGCTGCCATCGCGCACGAAATCGTGGCTGACGTGTTTGCCTTCAGCGGGCCAAATGTGGTTTTGTAACCAGTCCATCAAAGCCAAATCATCGGCATAGCCACGCAGAAGGGTCATGGCGCTGTGACCATGCAGGTTAATAAAACCAGGCATCAATGCATGCTCATCCAATGCAATCACTTCATCGGCCGTCCAATGTGCAGCATCCGCTGTGGGGGCGATGGCTGCGATGCGGTCATTTTCAATGGCCAAAGTGTGGTGATGCAGGATTTCACCATCTTGTTCAATGGTGATGAGCCAGCGGGCGTGAATGAGTGTTTGAAAGTGAGTTTGGGTCATGAATGCGCCATCTGAAATAGGAGTCAATAAAGTTCAATATTATAACTGACATTCAATTGCGGGCCTTTAATGAGTGTGCGAAAGCCATTCATCGGGGCATGAAGAGAAATCATAGGCTGCGCATCGGTTGGCACGAAGCAAAAAAATGCCCTTTTCGATTTTCATCTCAAAGGGCACAACACTTGTTCGGGTCAGCTGACTCGGTGGAATGTCTACTGTTAAATGCAGGGAATGGCCTTGTTTGCTTTGATTGGAAAATAAAGGTTTTGAGCGGGAACCCGCACAAAGCCTAATCAAACCCAAGTAAGCAAGTCAACCATCAATCAAACGAATCAATCAAACAAATTATTGACGGTTTTTAATGTCAAGGTTCACGGTTGATGCCTGACATGGTTGGGTGGTCAATTTCAGAAAAAGGCTTGAATCCCCGTTTGAGCGCGACCCAAAATCAATGCATGGATGTCGTGCGTGCCTTCATAGGTGTTGACCACTTCCAAGTTGACCAAATGTCGAGCGACGCCGAATTCGTCTGCAATGCCGTTGCCACCGAGCATGTCGCGGGCAAGACGAGCGACATCAAGGGCTTTGCCGCAGGAATTGCGTTTCATCATTGAGGTGATTTCAACAGCAGCCTTGCCTTCTTCTTTCAGTCGACCGAGACGCAAGCAGCCTTGTAAAGCCAATGTGATTTCGGTTTGCATGTCGGCCAGTTTCTTTTGGATCAATTGATTGGCAGCTAAAGGGCGACCAAATTGTTTTCGGTCAAGCACGTATTGACGGGCGGTATGCCAGCAATCGGTTGCGGCACCGAGTGCACCCCAAGCGATGCCGTAACGGGCTGAGTTTAAACAGGTGAATGGACCTTTGAGGCCGCGCACATCAGGGAATGCATTTTCTTCTGGGACAAAAACTTCATCCATAACGATCTCGCCTGTGATGGAGGCGCGTAAGCCCACTTTGCCATGAATGGCGGGGGCGCTTAAACCTTTCCAACCTTTTTCAAGGATGAAGCCTCGGATGTCACCCTCGTCGTCCTTGGCCCAAACGATGAACACATCGGCGATGGGCGAGTTGGTGATCCACATTTTTTGCCCACTGAGTGAATAGCCACCATCGACTTTTTTGGCACGGGTTTGCATGCTGCCGGGATCAGAGCCGTGGTTGGGTTCGGTCAAACCGAAACAGCCGATCCATTCGCCTGCTGCGAGCTTGTGCAGGTACTTTTGTTTTTGTGCCTCACTGCCAAATTGTTCAATCGGCACCATGACCAATGAGCTTTGCACACTCATCATGGAGCGGTAGCCCGAATCAACTTGCTCGACAGCGTAAGCAATTAATCCATAACACACGTCGTTCAAACCCGATCCACCGTATTCTGGTGCAATGGTTGCACCGAGCAAGCCGAGCTCGCCCATTTCTGCAAAAATGGCTGGATCCGTTGATTCATTGCGGAAGGCATTGAGGACGCGTGGTTTGAGTTTTTCTTGGGCGTAAGCAGTGGCGGTGTCCCAAACCATGCGCTCTTCATCAGTCAGCTGTTCGCGTAACAACAAAACGTCATCCCAAATGAAGCTTGCACGAGTGGTTGAGGCCATGGTTTTCTCCTTAAAGGTTAAATTTGATGGATCCATCATCCTCTGTCTTATATAAGAATACAAGAGCCACTTTTTTTTGCAGCTTGGAACTATTTCACCTCTGTTTTGTTTGGAAAACATTGCTTTTGAGTTAATGAAGTTTAATGTAACTTACGATTTGTTTATAAATGTGTGTTATTTTTTATAAATTATTTGTTTTGACTTTCAATTTAATCATATACCTTGATATATATTAATTAATTGGATATAATTGATACACATTGTCTTTGAATTGTTTTTTTGTCAATTGACATAAGTAAATATAAATAATAAACCTGTGTCTTTCATTTTCAATTTTGCGATTGAAAAAGACAGAGGAGGGAGTTTCAAGTGAAATATCTGTGTGCCATCACTGTGTGTATGGTCGCTGGCAAAGTGCACGCCATCGATGCGTCGTTGGGGGTTGATCAACAACGTGAAGCGTGGGTGTTGGTTGCACGCCAAGGTCAAGTGGATCAAGCCGAACAAGGTTTGAAAAGTTTGTTTGAGCAGACCCGCAATCATAAAGTGCGTGATGATCTGATTGCCATCATGATTCGAGCTGGGCATCGCCAAGCGGCCTTGTTTTTTTGTGAGCAATGTGAACTGGCTGGTTTGTCTGAAGATTCAATGGAGTCTTTGGCACGCGCGGCCCGCGATGAGCAGCAGTTTAAAAAAGCAATCACTTATTATTCCGCCTTGCAACTGCGCTTCCCGACCAATAAAAATGCATGGTTGGGTGCTTTGCTGACCCACATTGATGCCCATTTGTTTGCCCAAGCGGATTTGACATCATCGGAGTATGAGCGTCGATTTGGGGTGGATGCGGGTTTGACTGAGGCGCGTCAGTATTTGCTGAAAGCGCGTGTGTCTGATGTGAAAAAACTGCAAACGGCTCAAGGGGGTGTGTCAAACGTGCCTGTTCAGGCCGAGCAAGTGCTGGCTGTGTATAAAGCAGCCAGTGGTTTGCGCAGTTTACCTGTACCACCGATGGAGGAACTGATGTCAGAAAATCCACAATTGTTTAAACCTGTGGATAAATTGTGGTTGACCCACAGCAAGGCGACCTTGTTGATTCGCACGGGGATGCAAACGGAAGATAAAAGCAATTGGCTTGAGGCCATGACTTTATTGAATCAATTGATTGCAGAGGTGCCGAAAACTCATGATTTATTTCGTTTGGCGCGCCAAGATAAAATGGTGCTGCTGGTGCAGTTGCGCGAATTCAAACAAGCTGAGCGTTTGGCGCAAGAGTTGCTGTCAATGGGCTACGATTTACCTGCTTATGTGCAGGAGGCCAGAGCCGATGCGTTATTGGGAATGGGCCAGTCGACGCGGGCGATTCGGATTTATGAGCCGTTGTTTGAAAAGAACCCAAGGTCCGCAGCATTGCGTGTCAAGTTGTTGATGGCTTATACCGATGCAGAGCAGTACAAAGCGGCGCAAAAGCTATTGGATGCATGGGTTGAAAAACCGACCAAAGGCGATTTTACATTGACACAACAAACCCCAAATGGCGGCTATGAGCAGTGGTTTTTTTGGAAAATCAAATTAAAAGCGTGGCGCGGCGACCTCCGTGGGGCGGAACGCATGGCCAAAGAATGGAACGACGCGGCGCCTGCAAATCCTTGGTCGCGTTTTTTGGCGGGTGATGTGCTGCGTTGGCAGGGCATGCCCGATGCCGCAGAGCATGTCTATCGCATGGCCTCACCGTGGTTGGAGCCTTTGCAACGTTATCATGCCGATGCCGAAGTGGCTCAAGCCAAGTTGGATCAAGGTGATGTCAAAGCGGCCGTGGCGATTGTGAAACAATTACCTGAATCGGCTGAGGATGTGAAGGCTTTGAAAGAACGTTTGGCGATAGAGACCGCGCCAGAGCTGTCGATCAATTATCAAGGCACACGCATCGATGCATTGGCCAGTTCAACCCAAGCCAGCCGTGAGCAAAATTTTGAACTCAAATGGCAATCCAAAGCCAATGCAGAGGGTCACCGCTTGTTCACCCACTATGAAAGCCAAGTCAACAATCATTCATCGGGACGTTTGCGAGCGGATTATTTTGGGGTGGGCGCTGCACTCAATTTTTACCCTGTCAATGTGAATGTCGAAGCGGGTGCGGCGCAGCATTTAAATCACCGTGCCTATGTGTGGACCCAAGCGAATTACCGTGCCAACGACCATTGGGGGTTCAATGCTTTGGCTGAATTCAACAGTGCGGACACCCCACTGAAAGCGTTGGCCGCGGGTGACCATGCCAATCAATTGGGTGTGGGCGTGGCCTACCGTGCAAATCATGTGTTTTCGACGGGTTTGTCTGCCAAAGCCATGCACGTCAGCGACGGTAATGTGCGTCGCAATGTATCTTGGTGGGCGCGTCAGGAGTTGATTCAGCGTGACCGTTGGCATTTGAACGCAACGCTGATGTTGGGTTACAGCAGCAATCGTAAGGTCAAGGTCGACTATTTCAATCCAAGCAATGACCGCAGCGCTGAACTGAGCGTCACTGCATCGTATCGTTTGCCTGTCGGGGGGCGGCGCAGTTTGACCCAAGAGTTCAGTGCGTCAGTGGGGCAGTATGCGCAAGCAGGCTTTAACAAAGAGCAAACATGGAGTGTGGCGTATCGACACCAGTGGAAGCTGTCGCCAAAGCTGGGTTTAAGTTATCAGTTGGGGCGCAAACGTGCGATGTATGACGGCCGCCCTGAGTACAAAACATTCGTCAGTACCCATCTCCAATGGAAATTTTAAACATGAACATCAGTTTTAAACCTGTGTTGACACTGAAGCATGCATGGATCTGTTTGTGCATGCTCGGTGCCTTGTTGTGCATGGCACCTGCCCATGCCGGGCAAAATAAATACACGGTGTTGGCTTATCACAACGTGATTGAAGAAGCAGTTGATCCGAAAGTCGATGATAAATATTTACCGCAAACCATTCGAGTGGAAACCATCATCGCCCATTTTAACTGGTTGAAAATCAATGGCTATGCGGTTATCAGCTTTCAAGATGTGCTTGATGCACGGGCTGGCAAAAAAACCTTACCTGAAAAATCCGTTTTACTGACGTTTGATGACGGTTATGAAAGCTTTTATCGACTGGTCTTCCCATTGCTCAAGTTGTATCACTATCCAGCGGTGTTGGCGGTGATGGGCAAGTGGATTGATACGCCTGAGAATGAAATGGTTGGTTATGGTTCAGAAAAAGGTCTGCAACGCAATTATTTCCTGACGTGGGCGCAAATTAAACAACTGCATGACAGTGGTCTGGTTGAAATTGCCTCCCATTCATATGACTTGCACCATGCAGAATTGTCCAGTTCTGAAAAATCACAGCAACCCGCAGCCGTCACGCCGATTTGGAAAGATGGACAATTTGAAACATTGGCGCAATACCAAGCGCGGGTGGTTGCAGACCTTAAAAAATCATCCGATGAAATCGCACAACACATTGGCACAGCACCCCGCATCATGGTGTGGCCTTATGGTCGATTCAGTGATTTGACCACAAAAGTTGCAGCACAAGCGGGCATGGCGGATCAATTCACCCTGCAAGACGAAGGTTTGAACGATGCCTCAGACCATCAAATCAAGCGTTTGTTGATGGAGGAAGAGACTGATTTCAACGTCATTAAATCGTTTCTAAATGGGGAGATATGGTCGCCCAATGTTCAGCGTGTGGTGCATGTGGACATGGATTATGTGTATGACAAAAATCCTCAACAGCAGGCAAAAAACATTGATGCACTGCTGGAGCGCATCAAACGATACGGCATCACCACGGTCTACCTACAGGCCTATGCCGATGCCAATGGGGATGGCGTGGCTGAAGCTTTGTATTTTCACAATCGCCACATGCCTGTGCGGGCGGATTTGTTCAGCCGCGTGGCTTGGCAGTTGATGACGCGAGCGGGCGTGAAAGTGTATGCATGGATGCCCGTGATGGCATTTGATTTGGGCGCGGGGCACACTTATGTGACCGATGTGCGCACCCAATCGATGAACCCAAAAAACTACAAGCGCTTATCGCCATATGACGCCAACAACCGAAAAATCATCTCGGAAATATATGAAGACTTGGGACTGTATACCAAATTTAATGGGATTTTGTTCCATGATGATGCTTTTTTAGATGATTTTGAAGGCATTGATGCGAAAAATGCGCCCGCAGGTGATGGCGCAAATGCAGCTCAAGTTCGACAGCAAGCGATTGAGAAAACGCAGTTTCTGATTGATTGGACTCAATCACTTAAAGCATCTGCGGCTTATTATCAAATGGGCGGGGTGAAGAGCATCAAAACCGCACGCAACATTTACGCTTCGGTCATTACGGACAGAAATGCTCAAGATTGGTTTGCTCAAAATTTGGAAATGTTCAGTCAAGCTTACGATTACACCGCGGTGATGGCCATGCCGTACATGGAAGGTGCACAACAACCCGATGCATGGCTGGCCGCGTTGGCACGCAATGTGAGTGCACGTGTTGACCCGAGCAAAGTGGTGTTCGAATTGCAAGCGACCGATTGGAACAGCAAGAAACCCATCCCATCCAGCCAATTGGCCAATTGGATGCGCATCCTGCAAGGCAATGGCATTCGCAATTATGGTTATTATCCAGATGACTTTTTAAACAATACACCCGATGCAAAGGTTTTGCATCCCGATTTTTCTGTTGCGACACAAGGGACAATTTCACCATGACTTTCTGGGATGTATTGTCTTCATACACCATGTTGTATCCAACCGTAATGGCTGCTGTCTGGACGGTGGGCGGTTTGTATTATTTTTTTGTTAAAGAACGTCGAACCCATCTCCATCACGCGGCGTTATTTAATCCAAATTACTGCCCCGCAGTCACCATCATGGTGCCGTGTTACAACGAAGGCGCAAACATTGAAGAGGTGGTGCGCTATTTATTGAACATCAATTACCCAAATTTTGAAATTTTATTGATCAACGATGGGAGTAAAGATGACACAGCATCACACTTGGATCGTTTACAGACCGAAGATGAGCGCATTCAAGTGTTTCACCAAAAAAATCAAGGCAAGGCAACGGCATTGAACAACGCGATCCGATATGCGCAAGGAGAGGTTTTGATTTGCATTGATGGTGATGCGGTGCTTGATTACGATGCCATCATTTGGATGGTGCGACATTTTGAAAACAACCCGAAGCTGGGCGCAGTCACTGGTAACCCGCGTGTGCGCACCCGTTCAACGGTGATTGGCCAGCTGCAAGTGGCCGAGTTCAGTGCCATCATTGGTCTGATCAAACGCACGCAGCGGTTGTATGGCACGGTGTTCACCGTGTCGGGTGTGATTGTGGCTTTTTCTAAAAAAGCGGTGCAAAAGGTGGGCGGTTGGAGTCCCGACATGATCACCGAAGACATCGATATTTCGTGGAAATTGCAATCGAATGGCTACAACATTGAATACGAACCTCAGGCACTGTGTTGGGTGCTGATGCCAGAAACGCTCAAAGGTTTATTTAATCAGCGCTTGCGTTGGGCGCAGGGCGGTGCTGAGGTGTTCTTTAAATATGGCATGCGCTCTTTATTGAGTTGGCGCTTGCGCCGGTTTTGGCCTTTGGTGCTGGAGTATATGGCGAGCTTGTTGTGGTGTTATGCCCTGATTGGCTTGTTTGTTGCCTTTTTGTTCCGATTGAATCCTTCGAGCATGCCGCAGGTGCAGTTGTTGCAAGGTTCCACACTGATGATGCTGGTGATTTGCATGTTGCAATTTGTCGCCAGCCTGTTCATCGACAGCCATTACGATCAAAAAATTTGGAAAAGTTTTTTTTGGTGCATTTGGTATCCATTTGCTTATTGGATGCTCAACTTCACCACCATGTGCATCGCTGTGCCTCGGGCGTTGCTCAAGAAAAAAGGGCAACTTGCGGTATGGGAAAGCCCTGATCGAGGTCAAAGCATTTAGGGAGAAAAGAATGACAGAAACCACTGAACGAAAGTTACTGAGTCAACGCATGATCATCAACCAATCGAGCAAGCGATCTTGGTCGTTTAAAATGCGCGATGTGTTGATTGCGGGCTGCGCATGGGGCATATGGTTGTTTGTTGCGTGGCAAGTGACTGTTTTAAAATAAAGGGACACAGAAAGGCAAATCTGCCTTTCTGTGTTATAAATCGAAGTTCAACTGAAGTTAAATTGCTTTGAATCTGCGCATGTCGATCAAAGCAGTGCCAGAAACACACAGGGTGTTTGCACCAAATCGTGCCGCACCCTGTTTAACATGCCTTTTGGTCTGTGAGACCTTAAAAAATAAGGGGATGTCTGATATAATGACGATTCTTTTACGCCTTTCAAAAACGAAGCGAGTGCAACCATTGCCGAATCGCCCAGCTTTTTGATACATTTTAGGATTGTCCATGTCTGTCATCACCCATTTGCACGGCTCGCGTGCTTTGTCTGATTTTCGCGTATCGCGTTTACTGAACCGTTTTGCTGCCCTGAACCCTGATATTTTCGGGGTTCAGTCGCGTTATGTGCACTACATTTGGTCGAATGAGGCATTGTCGACGCGCGATCTGGAGGTGCTCAAGGGATTGTTGGCCTATGGCGAAGAGGGCATTGATGCGACGGTTGAGCATGTGGATTTAACCGTTGTGCCGCGCATCGGCACGATCTCGCCATGGGCGAGTAAAGCGACGGACATCGCGCACAATGCAGGTTTGACACACATTCGCCGCATTGAACGTGGGATTGAATATGGTTTGTTGGTCAAAAAAGGCCTGTTGGGCAGTAAAAATCTCAGCGCAGCGGACATTGAAGCCGCCAGTGCTTTAATGCATGATCGCATGACTGAGACAGTGTGTGCTGGTGAGTTTGATGGTGCGGCGTTGTTTAGTGATTTGCCAAGCAAGCCTTTGTTGACCATCCCTGTATTGACTGAGGGTAAAGCCGCTTTGGAGCACGCGAACACAGATCTGGGCTTGGCTTTGTCAGATGATGAAGTGGATTATTTGCTTGACGCGTATTTGAACCTGCAACGCGATCCAACCGATGTTGAGTTGATGATGTTTGCACAGGCAAACTCTGAACATTGCCGTCATAAAATTTTCAATGCCGACTTCATCATCGATGGTGAAGAACAGCCGATCGGTTTGTTCAAAATGATTCGCAACACCCACCAGCTCAACCCCGCAGGCGATGTGGTTGCGTACGATGACAACGCAGCGGTGATGGCGGGTGCGACGGTGCAACGCTTTTATCCTGACGCGAACGGCGTGTACCAAGGCAACAATGCTTTGACGCACACATTGATGAAAGTCGAAACGCACAATCACCCCACGGCGATTGCACCATTTTCGGGTGCGGCGACGGGCTCTGGCGGAGAAATCCGTGATGAGGGTGCGACAGGACAGGGGTCTAAACCAAAAGTCGGTTTGACGGGTTTCACCGTGTCGAATTTGAATTTGCCTGATGCGCCACGCGCATGGGAGGTTGCATATGGTAAGCCAGAACGCATTGCTTCAGCTTTGGACATCATGCTTGAAGGCCCCATTGGTGGCGCGGCGTTTAACAATGAATTTGGTCGCGCGAATCTCGCGGGTTATTTCCGCACGTTTGAGCAGCCAATTGGCGATGTGACTTACGGCTATCACAAACCGATCATGATTGCCGGTGGCATTGGCAACATCGATGACAGCCACATTGGCAAAAAAGACCTGCCCGAGGGTGCGCTGTTGATTCAGCTCGGCGGCCCTGGCATGAAAATTGGTTTGGGCGGCGGTGCGGCATCGAGCATGGGCGCAGGTGCTAACAGTGCGGCACTTGATTTTGATTCGGTGCAACGCGGTAATCCCGAAATCCAACGCCGTGCGCAAGAGGTCATCGACCGCTGTTGGCAGCGCGGTGCAGAGAATCCGATTTTGTCGATTCACGACGTGGGCGCAGGTGGCATTTCCAATGCTTTTCCTGAAATCGTTCACGGTGCACACCGTGGTGCGGTGTTCGATTTGAACCTCGTTCAGCTTGAAGAATCAGGCCTCAGCCCGCGCGAAATTTGGAGCAATGAAGCGCAAGAGCGTTATGTGATGGCGATTTTGCCTGAATCATTGGCGTGGTTTGCTGAAGCGTGTGAGCGCGAGCGTTGCCCATTTGCGGTGATTGGCTCAGTGACAGCAGCGCAGCAGCTCATCGTTAAAGATTCGCGTGACGATGTGCACAATCCATGTGAACCTGTGAACATGCCGATGGATGTGCTGCTCGGGAAACCGCCGAAAATGACCCGTGACGTGAAACGCGTTGAGACCAAAGGCGAAGCGATTGATTTGGTCGGTTTGGATCTTGAACAAGCCGCGCTTGAAGTCATGCGCCACCCAACTGTGGCTTCAAAATCATTCCTCATCACCATCGGTGATCGGTCTGTTGGTGGCATGACCGCGCGCGATCAAATGGTGGGGCCGTATCAAGTGCCCGTGGCTGATTGCGCCGTGTCCTTGCGCGATTACGTTGGCACGCTCGGTGAAGCTTTTGCGATGGGCGAGCGCACACCGTTGGCGGTGCTTGATGCGCCTGCATCGGGTCGCATGGCGATTGCCGAAGCGATTACAAACATTGCCGCAGCACCGATTGAAGCCATCAATAAAATCAAGCTGTCCGCCAACTGGATGGCTGCCTGCGGTGTTGATGGTGAAGATGCGAAGTTGTACGACACCGTGCGCGCAGTTGGCATGGATTTGTGCCCCGCATTGGGTATTTCGATCCCGGTGGGCAAGGACTCATTGTCCATGCAAACCAAATGGAATGACGATGACAACAGCAAAGTCGTTCGCTCACCGGTGTCGTTGATCGTCACCAGCTTTGCTCCCGTGACGGATGTGCGCAAAACCCTCACGCCTGAATTGAGCAAAGACGCGGGTGCAACGATGCTGGTGTTGATTGACCTCGCCAAAGGTAAAAACCGCATGGGTTTGTCCATCCTCGCCCAAGTCACACGCCAAGTCGGTGATGCCGTGCCTGATCTCGATGATGCCGACATGCTGAAAAATGCATTCGCCGCTGTGCAAAGCTTGAATGCGAAAGATTTGGCCCTCGCTTACCATGACAAGAGCGATGGTGGTTTATTTGCCACTGTTGCCGAAATGGCGTTCGCAGCACAAACATCGGTCGCGATCAATGCGGATCTGTTGACCATTGACCCCAATGCAGCCGACACCGGAGACTTTAAAATCAACGGTGTGCAAATGTCCGTACAACGTGCAGAAAAACTCATGCAAGCCCTGTTCAACGAAGAACTGGGTATGGTGATTCAGGTCAAAAAAGATCAGATTGGTGACGTGATGGACGTACTTCGCGCCCACGATCTCGGCGCACACAGCCATGTGGTCGGACAAGTGATTCCGAGCAGTCAAGCCGAAGCGCAATTGAGTGTGTGGCAAGATGGCGAAGCCAAATTAAAATTACCACTCGCCGTCCTGCACGCCGCATGGCAAGAAACCAGTTTCCACATCGCCAAACTGCGTGACAATCCCGCGTGTGTTGAACAAGAGTATGCGCAAGCACCACAACCGCTCACACCAAAATTAACGTTTGCACCCGATGCCAACGCGCACAACGCCTACCTGAATGTCGCCAATAAACCGAAAGTCGCTATTTTGCGCGAACAAGGGGTCAATGGTCACGTTGAAATGGCCGCTGCATTCACACATGTCGGCTTCGATGCGGTCGATGTCCACATGAGTGATCTGCTCGCAGGTCGTGTGAATTTGAACGACATGCGTGGCCTTGTCGCCTGCGGTGGTTTTTCTTATGGTGACGTGCTCGGTGCAGGTGAGGGTTGGGCAAAAACAATTTTGTTCAATGACAATGTGCGCGATCAATTCGCCCAATTTTTCGCCCGACCAGATACTTTCAGCCTCGGCGTGTGCAACGGCTGTCAAATGATGAGCAACCTCAAAGACATCATCCCTGGCGCAGACCACTGGCCGAAATTCGTGCGCAACCGTTCAGAGCAATACGAAGCCCGTCTCGTACAAGTCGAAATCACCGAATCACCTTCGATTTTGCTCAAAGGCATGACCGGTAGCGTCCTTCCGATCGTCATCAGCCACGGTGAAGGCCGCGCTAGTTACGCCAATGCCGATGACCTCACGCAAATGCAGACCACAAGTAAAACCAGCCTGCGTTATGTCGATGCCGCTCACAACGCCACTGAGCACTACCCCATGAACCCGAATGGCGCACCACTCGGCTTGAATGGCTTCACCTCAGCCGATGGCCGTGTTCTCATCATGATGCCGCATCCCGAACGCGTTTATCGTGCTGAACTGTTTTCGTACAAGCCAAGCGAATGGGATGTGTCACCGTGGTTGCAGCTGTTTCAGAACGCACGGGAGTGGGTGGGTTGATTTGATGTGTTGGAACCCCTTAGGCGCAATGAAGGGGTTCAACCATTTGAAGTGGGAATTTATCATCAGTCACAACAATGATCATTTCTACTCAAATCTCAGCATACAGCGAAAGTTAACAAACCAACAATTCAGAGTCTGTCATTCTTTCAACAGAACGACAGCGACAGACCTGTAACCGCATCTCAGCATGTGACCATGTGTTGCCATCATTGGGCGGTTTACGCTTTGCGTAACCCGCCTTACCACTTTACTTAACAACTCAATGCTTTTGTCGGCTGCTCATTAAGCTTAAAGCAACTGATGAGCCCAGAATCAGGCCGACGGCACCCAAAGACCAGCTTGTTGGGATTTTATAAAAGTCCATCATAAGCATTTTAATGCCGACAAAAATCAAAACGAATGCCAAGCCATACTTGAGCAAATGAAAACGCTCATTCATATCAGCCAACAAAAAGTACAAAGCCCTTAAACCCATAATCGCAAAGATATTCGAGGTGAACACAATGAATGGATCTGTGGTGATGGCGAAAATCGCAGGAATACTGTCCACAGCAAAAATCAAGTCCGTCACTTCAATCATCACAACCACCAGAGCCAATGGCGTAAACCAGCGCACACCATTTTTCATGATTGAAAATTTTTCACCATGAAAATCATCGGTGACGCGCAAATGACTGCGCAACCATTTGAGCAAAAAGTTTTTATCCAAATCAGCTTCATGATCTGCAAAAAACAACATTTTCACCCCTGTGATCAATAAAAATGCACCAAAAATATAAAGCACCCAATGAAATTGGCTGATCAATACCGATCCGGCAAAAATCATCACCGCACGCATCACAATCGCCCCCAAGACGCCGTATAACAGCACGCGCCGCTGGTATTCCACAGGGACAGAAAAATAACCAAAGACCATCAAAAATACAAAGATATTGTCAATCGACAATGCCTTCTCAATCAAATAACCCGTTAAAAAAGCAGTCGCTTGCTCATTCGCCAGCTCAACACCAACAGTCCTGTTTAAATGCCACCACAACAAACCCGCAAATAAAAATGCCAAAGCAAACCAAGTCAACGACCATGAGACGGCTTGCTTGGTCGTCACTTTTTGACTGTTTTTACCCCCCAAAGCGAACAAATCAATGGCCAGAGCCAACAGCACAAACAGCATAAAACCACCCCACATCCAAGGGGTCGCTATTGTCATCAAATTCATTTTAATCCTTTGTCAACATGAGGAAATGGCAAACCAATTCCCCTATGTCAAATCATGTCGTGGTTGGACACCATGGGTCCAACGCAGACGCTACTTAATGTTGAGTTGCAATTTTGGTTTCAATCGCTTCAGGCATGGCGGAAGAATGGTGATGACTGATGAGCCATTGACCATTTTTATATTCATACACAAAAGAATAACGCGCCCGAACATGCTGTACCACGCCGTCTTTACCCGTTAAGGCAAAGGTGTACACGCCGACGTCATATGCTTTATTGCAACCTATTTTGACATGACTTTTATTGATTTCCCCTTGAGGTTTTTTTTCTAGGAAATGAACAAAATAATCTTGAATTTCAGCAGGTGTGGTGCGTGGTTTGTTTGAAACAGTGGGCAACAACACCGCATCATCGCTGTAATTTGCAGTGACCTTGGCGGGATCAAGAGTTAAAAGAGAATCATTCCAGCGTGTGAACAGTTGACGAACATCTGCAACCGATGTGGTGTAGCAGACCTCGGCCGTGACTTGAGGCAAATTAACCTGTTTTTGAGTATGGGTTGGTGTTTCTTGAGCAAAAGCAGCCAAAGAAGATAAACTGAGGCTTGCAGCGCATGCCCAGCGAGACCATGTAGAGATAGATGTTTTCATATCAACGTCCTAATTGAGTTTTATTAATAAACCCAAGGCCGTTGATGGAACAAAAAATCACGCTGCACAACATCGGCCTTGGTTTCAAGTCCGAAGTCTTGCCTGCGTGATTCGAGCGATGACCTATCGGCCAATCGCATAAAGACGCTCCAATGCCGAGTGCGAAAGCACCGTAATGACGACAGTTGGATAGGAGGCTACTCCCTTCGTGCGATCATTATCTTAAAGGCGACTGTTTTTGTCAATCATTTTTCAGATTTATTGTTTATTGTAGAAGCATGCTGTATTGAAATTGGTGGTGCTTAAAAAGTCAAAAGAAGCACGAGTAACATCAAAATAGATCATGCCCATCACCGTTCACAAGTACCTTTTCATCGCCGCACATACCGCGTTGACCGTTGTGCGATGAATGATGGATGTTGAATATGAATCATAGGCTGAGAGGTGATGTTGATGGGTTGTTATAAATGAATGGGTGTGTTGTACAGGACGGGGATTCACTTGTCCGATGAGGCTTTATATGCCTTCAGCACCTATTCTGAAACACACAGAAACACACAATCAAATGCTTTTGACCAAAAAGAAATGAAGCCCATGCGCAAGCAAGGGTAAAATGAGAACCCGAAGGGCATCATCAACGGCATTCACTGTACCCGCAGCATTTTAGGTCCGATGTCTATTGACTTACTGGTTGCGCGTTTAGAATGCATGCTTATTCACCCATACCCATCATCACATTCATATTAAATTGGAACTGCCAGTGACCACACCGACTCAGCCACACAATCCATTGCATGGGCTCACACTTGAATTTATATTGACGGAATTGGTCGCTTATTATGGTTGGGATGGGTTGAATGCGCGAATTCAACTCAAGTGCTTTGCCCATGAGCCGAGCATTAAGTCGAGTTTGAAGCTCCTGCGCAAGACACCGTGGGCGCGAGAGAAAGTGGAGGGTTTATATGGGTTCATGTTGCGTGAAGTGAAGCGTGGTGAGCGGTAGTTCATCTCAGATGTGTGTTGATCGACTTGAATGGTTTAAAGCATGGCTCAAGTTGCTGTCATTTTTTGAGAGGCAATTTGGCTTGAAAAACGGTGCCCTGTAAATGAAAAGCGACTGCGACGGCCGCTGTCTGGGCATGGATCGTGATTGTTAGGTTTGGAGGTGTGAATGGGTTTTTATGTTCGTGCGGTTTTGTGTGTGGCAGCGTTGTGGTCTGCTCAGGTGGCATGTGCTCAATCGGGTGCGATTAAGGGGATGGAACCTGTGGTTTCTCTTGCTGCAAATGCCGTTGTAATCGCGAATCCGCCTGCGCATGTGGTGCAGGCGATGAATGCTTTTACGCAAGGAAATGCAAAGGCGAAAGAGAATAATTTTAATGGGGCAATTGCGGATTTTTCACAAGCGATTGCACTGGTTCCAAACTATGTTGATGCGTATTTTCGGCGTGGACGAATGCGCTTGGAAGTGCAGGATTACCAGGGCATGCTTGAGGATTACACGGTGGTGTTGAGGTTGCAACCGAATAATATCGGGGCATTGAATAACCGTGCCACGGCAAAGGCCAAGTTAAATGATTTTAAAGGTGCTGTTGACGATTACACGATGGCCATTGCTGTGGATCCAAATGCCAGTACGGCTTACTTTAACCGTGGTAATACGCGGGTTGAGTTGAAAGAATATGACGGGGCAATTGAAGATTTCACCAAGGTGTTGAGCATGAAACCATTGGATGCAGGGGCTTATAATAACCGCGCCAATGCAAAACATTTGAAGCACGATTTCACGGGGGCTTTGGACGATTTTTCAAAGGCGATTGCCCTGCGTCCGAACGACGGTAAGTCTTATTTTAACCGTGGTAAAGTGAAATTCGAGATGCGTGATTTCGCAGGTGCGCGCGAAGATTACAAAACTGCTGTGCGTTTGAATCCACGTTTGAATTTGTATTGAAAATACAAGGCTGCGTTGGGTGATAAAAAACACCGTTGAGTGAATCAATCGGTGTTTTTTTATGAGAAATCATGCGCCAAACCAGCCATTTTTCTGTGCCTCGTTCAGTTCTCTTTCCATGTGATCCCACAGTGCGGGGCAGCCGTCTTTGATGGGGGCTTCCAGTCGTTGAACGACGCGTTCATGGGTGATACCGTTTTCACGCCAACTTTGACCTTGGTTGGCAAGGTTGAGCAGGGCGGGCATGGCGCGGTCAGCGGCATTGGCAAAGCGGGCTTCAGCGGTGTCATTGAGTTCAAATTCTTGCCACAAGGCCAAAAAAGCGGTGCTTTGAGCCTCGGGTAAAATACCAAAAATACGTTGAACAGCAGTAAACTCCTCGGCTTTGAGTGCATCCCAGTTGGCATCGGCGTAAACGATGGTGTCGCCCGTATCGATTTCACCGATGTCGTGGACGAGCAACATGCGAATGACACGGTTGAGGTCAATGGGTTCTGCGGCGTAGGGCGCGAGGGTGGTGGCGAGCAGGGCGATTTGCCAACTGTGTTCAGCCGAGTTTTCGTAACGATCAAGGGTGAGCGGCTTGGTTTTTCGTGTGACGCCTTTGAGCTTGTCTATTTCAATGATGAAATCAATGATGGGTTGTAAGGTGTGCATGTGGATGTCTTTTTTGTGTTTTTATTGATTGAATGAATGGATTTAAATTTTAGCACACTGGGGCATTTGATTTTTTTCCTGGCTGTTGTCTTAAGGTGGCTCCAGTCAGATGCTGATAAATGTAAATAAAAATCAAAGTGTTGTGAATCCATTGTTTTTTTGAATTACACTTTATCCATGTTTCATAGACCCCTTGGACGATTAGAAAAATGGATTTTCGCTTCGTTTTCATGCTGCTGTTGTTTGTCAGACTATCGTAAGACCTACTCGATACGATGTGACGTATTAATAAACCATAACGACAAGGAGACATGTCATGCACGAACCCTCTTCCAATATTCAATCGGTGTTGCAGGAAAACCGTTTATTTCCTCCTTTTGCCAACTGGTGCTCAACAGCAGCGGTTCCCAACCATGATGCTTATGAAGAGTTGTGTGCTGAAGCAAATCGCGATTATGAAGGTTTTTGGGCGCGTTTGGCGCGTGAAAATTTAGATTGGTATCAGCCCTTTACGCAAACTTTGGATGAGTCCGAAGCCCCTTTTTACAAGTGGTTTGCGGATGGCAAGCTGAACGCATCTTACAATTGCTTGGATCGCCATGTGAAAGCAGGCAATGGCAATAAAGTGGCGATTCGTTTTGAGTCAGATGCGGGTGTGGTGACGATTTTGACGTACAACGATTTGTTGCGTCGCGTTTCAAAAACAGCCAATGCCCTGAAAAGTTTGGGCATGGTGAAAGGTGATCGCGCGATCATTTACATGCCGATGAGCATTGAAGGCATTTGCATGATGCAAGCTTGCGCACGTTTGGGTGTGATTCACAGTGTGGTGTTTGGTGGCTTTTCATCAAAAGCATTGAATGATCGCATCGTTGACATTGGTGCAAAACTGGTGATCACAGCCGATGAACAAACACGTGGTGGTAAAAACTTACCTTTGAAATCAACTGTTGACGAAGCGTTGTCGATGGGTGGCTGCGAAGCGGTTGAGCATGTATTGGTCAATCGCCGCACAGGTGGTTATGAGAAGATGGAAGAAGGTCGTGACGTGTGGTTGGAACCTTTGGTCGCGAAACAATTGGCCAAATGTGAACCGACTTGGGTTGAAGCAGAGCATCCTTTGTTTGTGCTGTACACATCGGGTTCTACAGGTTCTCCAAAAGGCGTGCAGCACTCCACGGGTGGTTACTTGATGTGGGCGACGCAAACCATGAAATGGACATTTGATCTGCGTCCAAATGATGTGTTTTGGTGTACGGCCGACATCGGCTGGATCACGGGTCACACTTACATCACTTACGGGCCGTTGTCTGCGGGTGCAACGCAAATCGTGTTTGAAGGCATTCCAACTTACCCTGATTCAGGTCGCTTTTGGAAAATGATTGATGACCACGGTTGTACGATTTTCCACACAGCACCGACAGCGATTCGTTCATTGATCAAAGCTTCTGAAATGGATGATAAAGTTCATCCGAAAAATTATAATTTGTCGACTTTACGTATTTTGGGTTCAGTGGGTGAGCCGATCAATCCAGAGGCATGGATGTGGTATTACAAAAATGTGGGCGGTTCACGTTGCCCGATTTTGGATACTTTCTGGCAAACTGAAACGGGCGGCAACATGATCGCGCCAATGCCTGCCGCGATTGCGTTGACCCCTGGTTCATGCACACTGCCTCTGCCTGGGATTCAAGCGGCGATTGTCGATGAGGCTGGACACGATGTTGAGAATGGTCAAGGCGGGTTGTTGGTCATCAAGCGCCCTTGGCCTTCTATGATTCGCACGGTTTGGAACAATCCAGAGCGTTACAAATCAGGCTATTTCCCTGAAGAATTGGGCGGCAAATACTACCTGGCAGGTGATGGTGCCGTGCGTCACGTGGACACATCGTATTTCCAAATCATGGGTCGCATTGATGACGTCCTCAATGTCTCTGGTCACCGCCTCGGCACCATGGAAATTGAATCGGCATGTGTGTCTCATCCATTGGTGGCTGAAGCCGCCGTGGTGGGCAAGCCAGACAGCGTGACGGGCGAAGCGATTTGCGTGTTCATCGTTTTGAAACGTGAAACACCTGTGGGAGAAGAGGCGAAGCAAATTGCCAATGAAATCCGTGATTGGGTGCGTAAAGAAGTGGGGCCGATTGCGCGTCCGAAAGAGATTCGCTTTGGTGATAACTTACCAAAAACACGGTCAGGTAAAATCATGCGTCGTTTGTTGCGTTCTTTGGCCAAAGGCGAAGAAATTACATCTGACATTTCAACGTTGGAAAACCCTGGCATTTTGGAGCAACTCAAACAATCGCTGTGATCTTTGTGATTGTGGTTGTGACCATGGTTACAACTGCTGTTATTCAGGTGTATCGCAAAAAACCAAGCAATCTGCTTGGTTTTTTTTTGCGATGGACTCCATCAATGAAATGCAATGGCCACTCGCTTGGGTTTGGGGTGGCGTGTTTGGAGGGCTTCAACAGCTTTAACATCAATCTGCTGTGTGGGGTGCATGGGGGACTCATTCACTGAGTTGGGTTGCACATGTGTTGTCGTCCAAATGCGTGCAAAATCATTGGCAAATTGAATCCATTCATAGTTTGGCGATTGTAACGCTTCATTGAGCTGAATGGAGGCCTGAGGGTTGGGCAGCAACGCAGGGTTGATGTGATGCAACATGCTTTGTAATATGTCACGCATCACCCCCGTCATGTGTGTATGGGCATCTGTGGCGTTTGAAGTGTATGCCGTCATGGGTGTTGAGAGCAGCTGAACCGACAGGTCACCGTCTTTAAAATCATCGAAGCTGTGAGACCATTCACGATCTGGCCAAACATAACGCATGCGACCAGATTGAGGCTGATAAACTGCGGTGTAGACCGTGCCAAAGCTTTGGTCGTATTGTGTGCTGCGCAAAGGGGCTTGTAAAAACGCTGCAATCAGGGTTTCGGGCGTGCATGTGGGGCGTTGTAAAAAATCATCCAAAATTTGTTTGCGTTCAATGGTTTTTGAAAATTGTGCTTGTTGTGGCCACACCACCTGTTGTTGGTGGTTGGTGATGGCACGCTCACGGGTCACATGAATGTTGCCCTCAAGCCCAACCATGAGGGTTGCGAAATCACCTTGCGCATCGACGATGGTCACGTTATACGCCATGTGTGATGGGATGCGTTTGAATACGGCAATGGCTTGTTGAACCGTTGTGCATGTTTCAAGAATGTAACGCATGATCAATGGGATGCCAAAGCCATCGCCAACCTGTTGGTTGCCGCCAAAGGTCAAAGACAGTGCCAAACCTGCATCATTCATTCCATCATCAGCACCCCACAAGCACTCGTTGGTGGCGATGACTTTACGCCCAAGCCAGTTGCTGTGCGTGATGGTGTTCTCTGACAATTCCGGGCTCAAGTCGTAGTTACGGATCAACATCGGTTCCTCAACCTGCAACACAGCTTGTGAACAATTGATCAAATATGCAGGCGGGCGGTACATGGTCAAAAATTGTGCGGCGACAGGATCGTTTCCGGTCAGTCGAACCAGTTTGCGGTAGATGGGCATGAGCTCGGGCATGTGCTGCTCAAGTTGTTGTTCTGCCCATGCCAATTCTTTGTGGTTGACCAATGCCCCTTTCTTACCAACAAACCACGAACGGTAGGCCGGCCAAAAGGCTTGAAATAATGTTGTCCACGCGCTGTCTGAGGTGCTTAAATCGATGCTGCGAAAAAGTGTCGGTTGCATGTTTAATTCCTTTTTAAGATAAATAATGGCGATTAAAATAAATGGGGTGGGGTTATTTTTCGATTATAATAACCAAACACCATGATTCATAATGTAGTTTAATATTCATAGAAAGTCAACACCATGATGCATGATGTTTTCGGGTATGACCTCAATTTGAGCATCAAATCCACAGAAATTGCAGCTTTATTCCAACAGTGGCGCATCCAAGACACGGCCGTCGTGTTCAGAATTGTCCGTGAACAGCAAGGCGGCGGATTTGGTGATCCAGATAAACACCCCCATGTGTGGGCCGTGGCGCTCTTTGTTGATGGCGTGGCCACGCGTGTGCACAACGCGCGCAACAGCGGGCGCGAATGGGCAAGTTTAGACAAAGTGGAGGTGTGGTTGCGCGAGCAAGGAATCAACCGCTGGCAAGTGGTGAATACTTTAGAGGAGGTGAGCTTGATCCGGTGAGTGGATGTTGATGGATCGTATCCTTATTGATTCAGCTTGAAGGGCGCTGACCGTCACGGTTAAAAGGAATGGGTCTCGGGCTTTCACAATTGTCGGCTTTCACAGGCTTTAATTGGAGTCCATTTAGACATGTGGGGACAGCCCATCTGCCTGAGTGCTTGAGCACACATGCGCCATTTTAGAATTGATCTTGACTCAATGCGTTGATGCGTTGATGTGTCGATGTGATTGTAAATTTTGCCAGGTTAACCCTGACAAAATTTACAATTCAAGCCGCAGCCACATCAGGATGTGCTATTTCAGCGTTGAATGCGTGCAGTGGTATTCAAATGTGCCGTGGCATTCAAAGATGAAAAGATGACGGGCACATGAGTGAGCCATCAGTTGCTCGATGCCACCCAACTGCTGGCGATGATGGGATTCAACGATGAATAGCTGCTGGGTAAGCTGGTCACGCCTGCGGAGGGTGCAGTAAAGCCAGCCATCGCCGTGACCAATTGATCAACCGCATCGAAACTTAATGTGCTGCCATTGGTGTCGGTGATGCGCACATGTTGTTCGCCTAAGCTGAACCAATTCGAAAAGGTCACTTGGTTGTCGGTGCCGATGCTGCTCAACACCAAATCATCACCGACATGTGACAGCCACAGGTGGTCTGCGCTGGAAGTGAATGTGGCGACATCGACATCTGAAGTGCTGTTGAGTGATATGGTGTCTTGACCGAAATCACCATAAAAACTGTAGGTGTCTTGACCCATACCGCCGTCCATCGTGTCATTGCCTGTTAGACCGACGATGGAATCATTGCCACCCCCTGCAAAGACAAAGTCATTGCCTGCGCCTGATTCAAATGTGTCATTGCCATCTGCACCGATCATGCTGTCATCACCATCAAAGGCATTGAAGAAATTGTTTCCAGCCTCGCCATACAGTGTGTCATCGCCTGCACCGCCACACAGTGTGTCATCGCCCGCACCGCCGTACTCAAGGTCGTCACCTGTGCTGCCACGCATCGTGTCATTGCCCGTGCCACCGTAAATCGTGTCATTACCCAATCCAGCCTCAAGGGAGTCGTTGCCGTCATTGCCCATAAGCAGATCGTGGCCATCGTCTGCTTTCAATGAGTCATTGCCTGCGCCGCCCACCATGTTGTCGTTGCCATAACCCCCATGGGCCACATCATCACCATCGCCTGCAAGGATGGTGTCGTTGCCAAGACCGCCGAAAATGATGTCTTTGCCCGCGCCAGAATCGATGTGATCGTCGCCAGCACCCCCATCGAAACTGTCGTTGCCGCTCGAACCCAACATGCTGTCATTACCTTCAGCACCATTGAAACTGTTGTCGCCGCTGCCACCCACCAACGTGTCATCTCCGCCCCCCCCAGAAAGAACGTCTGTGCCTTCGCCACTGTTGATGAGGTCATTGCCATCGCCGCCGCGCAGCATGTCATTGCCCGAGTTGCCGTATAAAGTATCTTGACCCGAGCCCCCTTCGAGCACATCGTTGCCATCACCGCCATACAAGATGTCATGCCCAGCATCTCCTTTAAGTGAGTCTGCACCTGAGCCACCATAGATGATGTCGTTGCCATCGTTGCCATTGACTTCATCGTTGCCCGCTAAGGCATAAATGGTGTCATTGCCTTGCCCACCCACAATGATGTTGTTGGCTGCATTTGCTGTGATGCGCTCATGCCCTGAACCGCCATAAAAATTGTTTCCTGATTGCATTGTCATATGATTCCTTTTTTTAAGTTCTCTATACTGAGTTTCGGGCACTGCTGACAGCATGCTGTGTTTTGTCAGCAGTTTTTGATGTTGCCAACTTTGTTTTAAAAAGTCGCAACCCAGTGAAAATAACTGTAAATCATGTGGATTCAATGTGGATATTTATAAAAGAATATCAATTTAAGAATAATTATTAAGTTGTAAATTATAAACAAAATTCAATTTTTG
>ERZ724504.237-NODE-237-length-31388-cov-7.043596_pt1 | contig 31388 bp, 29 predicted proteins | sample MGYA00376037_ERZ724504 | MGnify/ENA primary metagenome ERZ724504 (study PRJEB28724, sample SAMN07190888) | wastewater metagenome | isolation source: influent of sewage treatment plant in Hong Hong | place: USA: Christiansburg, Virginia | collected 2016-03-01 ... | reverse complement strand
GGCGACGGGGCGACGGGGCGACGGGCCTGCTCAATAGCCCAGCTTGTCGAGCTCGGCATCCTTGCGTTGCCAGTCCCGGTTGACCTTCACCTTCAGCTCCAGGTGGGTGCCCTCGGGCAGCAGCCTGCGGGCGCCAATGCCGGCCCGCTTGAGGTTCTCTCCGCCCTGGCCGATCACCATGCCCTTCTGGCTGATGCGCTCGACGAGGATCTCCACCTCGACGTAGGGCCAGTTCAGCTCGACACAGCGGGTGGCGATGGAGTGCGGCAACTCCTCACGGGCGGTGGCCAACAGCTGCTCACGCACCAGCTCGGCCACCCAGAAGCCCTCGGTCGAGTCGCGCACCTGATCCTCCGGATACCACAGAGGACCGGGGGGAAGGAGCCCGATGAGATACTCGGTCAGCTCGGGCACACCCTTGTTGGTTCGGGCCGAGATGGGAAAGATCTCGACCGCCCCCCTCTCGAAGCGCTTCGCCAACGCGGCTGCGTTCTTGATGGCCGCCAACACCTGCTCCTGGGGCAGGCGGTCGATCTTGTTGATGGCCACGATCACGTCGTCGGGCATGGCCGCCATCAGCCGGGCGTCACCCGGGCCCCCAACCCCCTTGGATGCGTCCACCACCAAGACGGTGGCATCGGTGTCCTCCCTGGCCTCGGTGGCGGTGCGATTCAGGCGCTTCCCCATGGCGGTCTTGGGCTTGTGCACACCAGGCGTGTCCACCAACACCAGTTGGGCGTCGGCCCGGGTGAGCATGCCCCGAATCTCATGGCGCGTGGTCTGGGGCCGTGGAGACACGATCGTGACCTTCTGACCCACGATCGCGTTGGTCAGCGACGACTTGCCCACGTTGGGGCGCCCCGCCAGCGCGACGAAGCCCGAGCGCATTTCCGCAGGCTGATCGGTGTCGTGGTCAGGCATCGTGTTGGTTCCGTTCATCGTTGTGGTGTCCATTGCCGTCGGTTTCGGTCTCGTCCGGGGCCTCCGCCAACACCCACATGATCCGCCGTCCACGCATTTCCTGCACCGTGAGCCGAAGCTCACCGGCGAGCACCTCGTCGCCGACGACGGACGGCCGGCCCAGCTGCTCGACGATGAGCCCGCCCACCGACTCCCAGTCGCCCTCGGGTAGAGCCTCTTCGGGATGATCCGAGAGAAAGGTCTCCAAATACTCGTTGGCGTCGTCAATGCTGAGCGAGCCCCGCAACATCACCGAGCCGTCATCGCGACGGCGGGCGAGGGGTTCGAGGCGGTCGGTCTCGTCCTCGATATCACCCACCAGTTCCTCCAACAGGTCTTCCATGGTGACCAGGCCGGAGGTACCCCCATGCTCGTCAAAAACGATCGCCATGTGGGTGCGGGCCTGCCGCATTTGGGGCAACACCCGGTTGCCTGCAATCAGCTCCGGAACCAGGAGCGCCGGCGCCGCTACCGATGACACCGAGTCGCCGCCACGACCTTCGCGTACCCGTCGCATCGCATCCTTGATGTTCATGACGGTGGCGATGTTGTCGGCGTCGCCGTCGTGGACCGGTAGGCGGGTCAACCCACGGCGCAACGCGAGGTCGATTGCCTCATCCAGCGAGGTGTCGCCCGCCACGGTCACCATCTCGGGGCGGGGCACCATGACCTCGCGCACCAGGGTGTCACCAAAGTCCAACACCGACTCGATCATGTCGCGTTCGTGCTCCTCGATGACGTCGGCTTCCAGCGCCTCGGTGGCGAAGTGCACGATCTCCTCATCGGAGAGATACGGACCCTCACGCCGACCCTTGCCCGGAAGCACCACGTTGCTCATGCCGATCAGTGACCTGGACAGCCAGCGCAGCGGGGGAAAGCCCGCCAGCGCCTCCACCAGCGGGGCGGCAAGCAGCGCCGAGGAGGGATGCTCGAGCGCCCAGGTCTTGGGTGCCGCCTCGGCCAGTACGAACACCAGCACCACGTTCAGCAGCGAAGCCGCCACCAATCCACCGGGTCCAAACAAGCGGGCGCCAAGCACCCCGACGAGCGTGGCCTCAATCAGCTGCAGCATCAACAGCAGCAACAACATGACGTTGACGTAGCGCTCGGGCGCCGAGGCCAGTCGAAGCAGGCGCTCGGCCCGGGGGCCGCCGAGCTGATCCACCATGGCCGCCGCCCGGGCACGACTGGTGCGGCCGATGGCCGTTTCCGCCCACGCCAGCACCGAGATGCTCACGATGAGCATCCCGACCGACGTGACGAGCAGCCAATCGCCGGTACCGACGGACATCGCCATCATCGGCGATGCTCGGTTTCGATGGCCCCGGCGGCCCACGGGTCGGCCGCCAACGGGCCCCACCACCCGGCCAGCAGCGCCCGCTCCTTTGCCACCATGGCCGCTGCCTCCTCGGCCTCGGCGTGATCGTGGCCCACCAGGTGCAGCCCGGCGTGTACCACGAGTAGCGCCAGTTCATCCGCCGGACTCCCGGCATGACCGTCAGCCTGCGACGCGGCCACCTCCGGGGCGATCACCACGTCGCCGACCATGCGGAGAGGCGCGGTGTCAGACTCCGCTGCGGCCTCCGCCGACGTGTCCGGCCACCCGTCCCCGCTCACTGAATCGTCCGGGAACGGGTCCATCGGGAAGCTCAGCACGTCGGTGGGCCCCTCACCTCCGAGATGTTCGGCGTTGAGGACCGCGATCGTGTCCGGATCGACCAGGGTGAGGTCGACACGGGCTGGACCTGGCACGCCTGCGTCGTTCAGCGTTGCAACCAACAGCTCGGCCAGGCGATGAGCTTCCACCGGCAACGGGGTCGAATCAGCCCGTTGATCCTGAATCTCGACGCGGATGGCGGCCGACCACGCAGCGCCGGAACCACGGTCAGCCGCGTCGATCACGTGCCCCCTGGGCCGGGGGCTGCTGGGTTGGGGAAGGAGCCTGCGCGCGTGCATCGGCGCGCTCGTAGGCGTCGACGATCTCGGCCACGATGCGGTGGCGAACCACGTCCCGCCGAGTGAGCTCAACAAACGCCAACCCGTCAATGTCGGTCAGCACGTCGGCCAACCCGTCCAAGCCGGACCGCCCGGTGGCCACGTCCTTCTGGGTGCGGTCACCGGTGATGACCGCCTTCGACCCAAATCCGATGCGGGTCAGAAACATCTTCATCTGCTCGGGCGTGGTGTTCTGTGCCTCGTCCAGGATGATGAAGCTGGAGTTCAGCGTGCGGCCCCTCATGAACGCCAGCGGCGCCACCTCCACCGTGCCCCGCTCCAGCAGACGGGCCGCCCCCTCGGCACCCACCATGTCGTGCAAGGCGTCGTACAGGGGACGCAGGTAGGGGTCGACCTTGGCCATCAGATCACCGGGGAGGAAGCCCAGCCGCTCCCCCGCCTCCACCGCCGGACGGGTCAACACGATGCGGTCCACCACCTTGGCCTGCAAGGCCTGCACGGCGGTGGCCACTGCCAGCCACGACTTGCCCGTACCGGCCGGTCCGATGCCAAAGGTGACCAGGTTGTTGGAAATGGCGTCGACGTAACGCTTCTGGCCGGCCGTCTTGGGCCGCACATTGCCGCCCACGTTGCGGCGCAGCACGGTGGAGGTCAACACCTTCGACGGCGCCTCGTCGGCACGCACCATGTCGATGGTGCGCCGCACCACCCCGGTATCGATGCGCTGCCCGGCCTCGGCCACCACCAACAACTCCTCGAACAACCGTGCCACGTTGACGGCTTCGGGCCCCCTCGCAGACACCTCGTTGCCCCGCACGTGCACCGCCGTCCCGGCAAATGCCTGCTCGATCACGTCGAGAAACTCGTCCGCCGGGCCCAACAGTGTGCCCATCAGGTGGTTGGCGGGTATCCGCATCACGGCCTCGCCTGTCGCGCCGGGCGCGTCGAGGGAGCCGCCCGTCGTGAGCGTCGTGCCTGGGACCTGAGGGGATGTGGTTGGTTGCGGCTCGGTCATAGACCCAGGTTCTTCGTGGTCGGTGCTGCGTTTGTGGTGAGGCCAGCATAGATGCGCCCTCGAACATGGGATCACCGAGTATCACCGCGATGGCGGAAACCGTGGCCCGACCCAACTCTCGGGGGCGGGGTCGGATCCCGGCGCCGGCCCGGCCGGGACGTTGACACGGGCCGCTGCGGTATGCAGCATGATCCCATGGACGACGTCCCCGATCCGGTGGAGACAGCCTTGTCCGAACGGAGGGCACGGCGTCAGGAGCAGTTGCGTCTCGATTCGTCGGTCGACCTGCTGGGTCGGGGTCGCGATGCCGCCGAGCGCCGCCTGGCGGTGCGTACCCATCTGGCGGCCGGGACCGTCATCGCAGGTGTGGCGGTGGCCGCCGACCGTTGGACCTTGACGTTGGAATCGCCGGCCGGGGCCGGACCGCTGCGACACACCCGGGTCCTGTACACCGGCCTGGTTCGCCTTGCGGTACGCGATGGTGGGCGCCCGGGGGCGCCGTCCCCACCCGGCGGGCAGCAGGACCCCGACGATGCCTCACCCCTGCGAGCGTGGCTGTCCCAGGTGTCGACCAGTCGTGCGACGATTCAACTCTGGACCAGCGACGGCGGCGACCTTGTCGGGATCGCCACCACGGTGAGCGACCACCTGGTGGGCATCACGTCGACACGAGGTCCGGGTTTTGATCACGGCGAATCGGTGCGCTCCTGGAGCGAGTGGGTCAACCTGGCCGACGTCGTGGCCTTCAGCGACCTGGGTTGACCCGGCGCCGGGCACACGGACTCGGCGTTGGCCGGTAGCGTGCGCAGATCACCCCACCCCCTGCTGACCCTTCCGAAGATCGCCCGGTCGAACCTCAACAGCCGGAGCATCACCCACTCGAGGACCACCCGCCAATTGCCCCGTTCAGCCGAGGGGCGCTGATTGGCGTCTTCGTGGCCATCGGACTGATGATCGCCGCCAACAACATCGGGACGATCAACCTGGCGCGCTGGGTGGACACTCGGCCTGTGCTGCTGCTGGCGTTCAACTCGACCAACAAGATCCTGCTGACCGTGGCAGGACGGATTCCAGAATGGCTGTTCTTTACCGTGCCGTTGTTGCGGCTGTTGGCGCCCGACCCGCTGTTTTACGCATTGGGCGCCCGCTACCGAAACCAGGCGGTTCGTTGGGGCACCGACCTGTACCCGGGCGCCAAAGACTGGCTCACCGAGCTGACCAGCGGAGCCAACCCAAGCGCCCATCGCAGCCTGGCGGTGCTCACCTTCATCGCCCCCAACAACCCGGTGTGCCTTGCCGCCGGGGTGATCCGCATGCCGCCGAAGCTGTTCTGGACGCTCAACATCGCCGGCACGCTCACCCGCCTCGCGCTGATCCGCCTCATGGCGGCCGTGTTCGCCGACCAGCTCGACAAGGTGGTGGACGCAATCGTCAGGTACCAGAGTTGGTTCACGCGCATCATGTTGGTGGTGCTGGCGGTCTACACGGTGGTGCAGGTGAAGCGGCTGGCCGGCAGCGCCGAGGACCTGAAGCCGGGTTCGGACCCGTCAGCGGGCTGACCGACCACAGCTCGGTGGGTTGACCGCTACAGGTCGAGCAGCGTGTCCAGGCCCACCGTGAGGCCGGGATGGTCGCCGATGGCCTTGGCGGCCAGCACCACGCCAGGCATGAAGCTGGTGCGGTCGTAGCTGTCGTGACGGATGGTGAGCGTCTGGCCGGTGGTGCCCAACAGCACCTCCTGGTGGGCCACCATGCCCCGCATCCGCACCGAGTGGATGCGGACGCCCGGGTAGGCCTCGCCTCCGCGAGCGCCCTCGACCACCGCGGTGCGGGTGGGGTCCTCCGCCCAGTCCGACGACGCATCGGCGATCCGCTCGGCGGTCAACATGGCCGTGCCCGACGGGGCATCCACCTTGTTGTCATGGTGGTACTCGATCACCTCGGCGGTCTCGAAGTACGGGGCGGCATCGGCGGCCAGGCGCATCATCAGGATGGCGCCGATGGCGAAGTTGGGTGCGATCACGCAGTTCGACCGGGTGAATCCGGCCCGAAACCGGGCGAGGTCGTCGTCGTCGAAGCCGGTGGTGCCGACCACGGCATGAATGCCGGCGTCGGCAAGCCACGCCAGATTGGCCTTGGCGGCCTCCAGGTGAGTGAAGTCCACCGCCACCTCGGCACCGGCATCGGCAAGCGCATCTGCGTCGTGGGCCACCTGCAACCCGCCCGCCTCCGGACCTGCCACCGCGGAGAGGTCCAAGCCTGCGTGGAGGGGGTCGACCGCAGCGACCAGTTCCAGGTCGGGGTCGGCCGCCACGGCCCGACACACCGTGGCCCCCATGCGGCCACCGGCCCCGAACACACCTACACGTATCGACATGGTTCCCACGGTACTTCCCCTCGGTGTGGCGGTATCATCGTCGCCGATGATCATCACCCGCACGCCCCTCCGCATCTCCTTGGGCGGCGGTGGAACCGACCTTCCCAGCTACTACCGGCAGCGGGGCGGACGGCTGGTGTCGGCGGCCATCAACCGTTACGTGTACATCTCGATCAATCCCACGTTCACTGACGACTACCTGTTGAAGTACTCGACCATCGAGCGGGTGGAGGACATCGCGTCCATCGACCACGACATCCTGCGCACCGCGCTGGGGCTCCATCAGATTCCGCCGGGTGTCGAGATCGTCTCGATGGCCGACATTCCCGCCGGTACCGGTCTGGGCTCTTCCGGGTCGTTCACCGTGGGATTGTTGCGGGCCTTGTACGCGCACCGTCACGAAGCCGTGTTGACCGATGCGCTGGCCGAGCAGGCCTGTGCCATCGAGATCGATCACCTCAAGGGGCCGGTCGGCAAGCAGGACCAGTACATCGCCGCCTACGGGGGGGTCACCTCGTTTGACTTCCACCCCGACGACAGCGTCGATGCCCGGCGCCTTGGGGTCAGCGACGACACGCTTGGCGATCTGGAGGAGCACCTGCTGCTGTTCTTCACCGGCTACTCACGGGCCGCTTCGGCCATGCTGGCCGACCAGGACCGCCGCACCGTGGAGGCGGACGAAAAGATGCTGGCCAATCTCGACCACACCAAAGCCCTGGGTGATGAGATCTCCGAGGCGCTGCTCAGCGGCAACACCGCCGCCTTTGGAGAGCTGATGCATGAGCACTGGGAGGCCAAGCGGGCCCGCACGTCTGGGATGTCCAACGCCGACATCGATCATCACTACGAGACCGCTCGAGCTGCAGGCGCACTGGGCGGCAAGGTGGTCGGGGCGGGTGCAGGCGGATTTCTTCTGGTGTATGCGCCCGAGCCCAACCGGGTTCGTCGGGCGATGCGGGCCGAGGGTCTGGGGGAACTCCGATTTCGGTTTGATCACCTGGGGTGCACCGTCCTGACGGCCGGTTGATGCCGAGCAGGGCGGGAGGAACATGACCGATCGATCGGAAACGTTGCTCCCAAGCCAAACGCGTGGCAACAGGGTGAACCGCCGACAATGCGTGATTCTCTCCGGCGGGCTGGGCACCCGGCTCGGCGACCTTGGGCGTTCGCGCCCAAAACACCTGGTGGACGTGCTCGGCCGACCCTTTGCTCATCGCCAACTGGAGTGGCTGCGCACTCAAGGCGTCACCGACGTGGTGGAGTGCGTCGGACACCTGGGTGACGAGATTCGCGCCGAACTCGGCGATGGGTCAAGGTTCGGCCTCTCGATCACCTACAGCGATGACGGCGTCCAAGGCGCGACCTCGCCGCGGCCGGGAACCGGCGGGGCACTGGTGTTGGCGCATCGTCGCGGTCTGCTGCAGGAGAGGTTCTGCGTGCTGTACGGCGACAGCTGGCTTCGGCTTGACCTGGGCAGCCTGTGGGATGAAGCCGCTCGGAACGGAGCACCGGCGACCATGGCCATCATCGAGAACAGCAACGGCCGGGAGGCCTCGAATGTGTCGCTGGACGAGCATCGACTGCGCTACGCCAAGGGTCAGGGAGTCGCCCAGAACCAACCCGAACGAACACACATCGACTACGGCATCAGCGTGATCAGCCGTCATTTGATCGCCGGTCTGGACGACGGGACCGCGACGCCCCACCTGGACCTCGCCGACGCTGTGGCGGCCTGGTCGGCACGCGGTTTGGTGGCACCCTTCGAGGTCAGCCGCCCTTACGACGAGGTGGGTACGCCCGAGGGCATCGACCGCCTCGAGGCGGCGTTACTGGCGGGCGACCGCTGATCCTGTCAGCATCGTCATCACAATGAGCACCTCCACGCACCCGGCGCCGCCTCACACCGTGCAGCACCATCCCGACGACCCAGCGCTGGAGGTGTGGATTCCAGTCGATGACGTGGTCGAACCACAGGTGTCAATCGTCATTCCGGCCCTCAACGAGGCGATCACCATGGAGACCTTCGTCGCCTGGTGCCACCAGGGCCTTGCCGATGCCGGCGTCCGCGGCGAGATCCTGATCGTGGACAGCTCCGACGACGACACCCCCCAAATCGCCGTGGCCGGCGGCGCACGGGTGCTGCGCACACCCAAGCGCGGCCTGGGCCGGGCCTATCTGGACTCCATCGCCGTGATCAGAGCACCTTGGGTCATCATGGGCGACGCCGACTGCACTTACGACTTCCGCCTGTTGGCGCCGTTCATCGACGCATTTCAGGACGATTGCGAGTTCGTCATGGGCAGCCGTTGGAAGGGCACCATCGAGGACGGGTCCATGCCCGCGCTCCACCGCTACTTTGGTACCCCCTTCACCACCTGGATTCTCAACCTGCTCTACAACTCGGACTTCTCCGATATCCATTGCGGCATGCGGGGTCTCACCCTCGACGCGCTCGAGCGAATGCAGTTGGTGTCCCAGAGCTGGGAGTACGCGTCGGAGATGGTGATCAAGTCGGTGCACCTGGGGCTACGCACCCAGGAGGTGCCGGTGAGGTTCCTCAAGGACGCCGAAGGCCGGGTCAGCCACCACAAGCGCGCCGGTTGGTTCAGCCCGTTTGCGGCAGCCTGGATCAACCTGAAGGCCATGTTCATCCACGGGGCCGACTTCTTCCTGGTTCGCCCCGGCCTGGCGGCGTTGGTCGTCGGACTGCTGCTCACTGTTCCGTTGGTGGCGGGTCCGCTCACCGTCGCGGGCGTCACGTTCACCACGACGACGATGATCTTTGGGCTCGTGGTCAGCACCCTGGGCATCTTCAGTTACCAGTTGGGCCTGCTGGCCCGGGTGATCTACGACCGTCGGGGCATGACCACCCAACGTCTGCTGAGGCGTTACCGCTACACGCGCACCGTCGGTTCGACGATGGTCGGGGGCGTACTGGGGGCGCTGGCCACATTGCCCCTCCTGGTGCGCTACGTCACCCGCGACTTCACGCTGACCAAGGGCGACCTGCCGGTGGCTCACCTGGCCATTGCAGGACTCACGCTCGGTGTGACGTGCTTCGCCACCTTTGCCTTCACCCTGCTGCTGCATGCGCTCGCTGCCACACGGCGTCGATAACCGGTCCGTTGGAGCCGCGCCCACTACGGAAACCGGGCGATGCCGCGGTGCTACAGGTCCGGAAGCGGTTCGTCGGCGACCTTCACCACGGTGAGGTGCCCGTTCAGGTTCGTGACTCCACGCAACACGCTGCCGGCAGCCGACATGAGCTGCATACCAAGCGTTGCGATGCCTTCGCATTCGTACGAACCGAAATCATCAAAGATGACCAGCCCACCGACGCCCAAACGGGGCCAGGCCCACTTCAGCGTGGACAGGGCCGACGAGTAGACATCGACGTCGATGTGAACCAACCGCAGGGAACTCCCGGCCCACGCCGCACCGGTGTCATCGGGAAACCGGCCCACCGCCAGGCTGGCGCTGACCCCTGGGAACCGAGCTTTCAACGACTCGACCACCTCGACGGACGTGTCGGCGTGCTCGCCCCCCTCGTACCACGGGTCCTGGTCCCCGGCGCCGACCACTCCCTCAAAGGTGTCGGCCAGAATCACGGTTGCGTCCAGGCCGAGTTGGCGGCTGCGTTCCGCCAGCAGGACCCCGGTGCCCCCGCGCCAGACACCCACCTCCAGAACATCACCTGGGAGATCGGCCACCTGGGCAAGGCCGCTCCACAGATCCCAGCACCGGTAGATGTCAACGAGGGTGTGATCGGTCACCGCCTCGTACACGGCGAGGAATGCCTCGTCGTCATACCACGGTGACAGCGTGGCGGTTGGAGCCAGCAGACGGTGGGAGTAGCGGGACCTGGACCCATCGACCACCACCTTGGCCAGGAGCCGCTCGAGCCGGCGACGATCGCGCAACCAGAGCACCGAGCCCTTCGCCAAGCGAATGCCCGCCTCCTTGGGCCCGGCAAGCCCGCGGCCACCACCCGGGTGATCGTGCGCCACTCCTGGGCTCATCACGAGCCTTCGAGAGCAGCAATCTGAGGTGAGGAGAACGTTGCCGGGGCGCCGGAGGTGGCAATGACCCCGACCTTTCTCGATTCCTCCAGCGACGGATCGGACACCGCAAAGAACGGCTCACCCTCGGAGGCCAGCGTGACGGTGTCGCCTTCGTGTTGGACCTGCCAGGAGACACCTCGGCCAAATTCCGTCGGGCCGATCACCTGAACCCCTTTGCTCTCACCATCCCTCACGTGATTCACCGCTGCTGCGGCGTAGGTGGAGTTGAACGTCAGTTCCCAGTAATTTTCGGCGTCCTCCACCCCGAAAACCAATCCGGCATTGTCGGATGGCTTTTCCACCACGATCGAGAATCGCCAGTCCTCACCGAATTTGGCCGGCATCTCGACGACGGCCATCGGGCTCGCACCCACCGGTTCGGTGTCGGTCACCAGTTCTCCGTTGTCCGGTTGCCAATCGCCCTCGCCCACCACCGACCAGGACAGCGGCCCGCCCTTGAGCGTGTCGCGATCCAGGTCGTCCACCACGGGAGTTGCGGCCGGTGCAAGTTGTGACGGGGTGGCAGCTATGGCGCCGTCGCCGGTGAACGCCTTGGGGTCGGGCTGGCCTGAAGGCGCGGAATCGGCGGACGGGCTGGAATCGTCGGACGAGCCACCGCCCACGAAGTTCACCAGGACGACTACGAGCAGAATGACCGCACCCGCAACCGCGAGCCCGAGGAGCAACCGCTTCTCGCTGGACGTCAACGCCTCGTCCTGGTTGGCACCCTCTGGCGGCGGATCGACCGGCCTGGGCTCGTTCGCTTCTGATTCCATTGTTCGCTCTGGTGTATCCATCGCCGTCCTTCAACCGAGTGCCGGCGAAACAGTAGTTGACCTGAACCCGACCTGGTTACAGGATGAACCCCGACGCCACGGCATCGTTGCGAAACATGGTCACCGTGTCCAGAGAGAACTGATCGAGATCCTTCCCAATCGTCGCGAGCTTCTCGATGAGATCCGACGTCATCGTGATCACGTGGCATCCAACCTGCGCGGCCTGCACGTAGTTGAACACCTCTCGCGGGCTCGCCCAGATCAGTCGCTGGGAGGGTTCCGGGTCGAGCATCGCAACTGCCGCAGACATGATCGGCATGGGGTCGCGTCCCGCGTCGGCCACACGACCGGCGAAGACGGAAATGTAGCTGGGAGGTCCACCGGCCAGCGCCGCCGACACCACAGCAACCTGCCGGACGGTCATCAGCGCCGTGACGTTCAATTGCACACCGTCAGCCGCGAGGTCGGCCACCACCTGGTGTGTGGAAGTGCCATCGGTCGTCATCACGGGGATTTTGACGAAGACCGAGTCACCCCAGCCGGCCAACAATCGAGCTTGGCGCCCTATCTCGTCAAGATCGTCGGCGAGCACCTCGAAGGAGATCGGTCGCCCGCCCACCACTTCGAGAGCGCTTCGTGCAAAGCTCTCATAGTCGGTCACCCCCGCCTTTCGCAGGAGGGTTGGATTGGTGGTGAACCCACTGACGCGCGGGTCACCGGCCAGCTGAATCAGTGTGGGAAGGTCGGCACCGTCTGCAAAGACCTCTGGTGCATCCAGATGGGCGGTACCGTCCAAGCGGTTGAGAGCGTTGGCCATGGTGCAGACCGTATCGGCAGCCACCACCGGTTCCCAAGGCTGTGAACCAGAAGTGGGGCGATAAGCTGACGCCCTGAGCCACCCCTGTCCAGCAAGCGAGGCAAGCATCGCCCCCCCTGAGTCGACGACCACCGACCACCCCCAGGTGCACCGGTCAAACCGGTTTGTCAAGATCTGCAGAAATCGCCGCTGGCGGGTCGGTTTTGGTGGCGCCGTTTTGGTGCTCCTGTCGTTGTTGGGGTCGCTCCAGACGGCCGCAAGGTCGACTCAGATCGACGAGACGCTCTGGGCGGGCCGGTCTCGACAGTTCGCCACCGGGCTGGTCACCGGCCAACCACGGCTGATGACCGCGTTTCCCGTCAACGACGCCGACACCGGGAAATCAATCACCATGCCGGGGGTGACGACCATGTGGGTTGGCACGGGTGTGCTGCTCTACGAGTGTGTCGTTCGTGACCCTGCACCGGACGCGTTGCAGGCCTGCGTCAAGGACCTCGAACGCCCAGACCGCCGAAGTGTCCACATCGTGATGGCACTGCTCAACGCCCTGCTGCTCCTCGGTCTCTGGCAACTCTGCAGGAAGCCGTTTGGCGAAATGGCTGCGGGCATCGGTGCTGTTCTCATCGCCGGCGAGCCGTTCCTTGCAGCACTCAACGGAATGTTCCACACGGACGCATTCATCGCCTACCTGTCGATGATCGCCTATGTGGCCCTGTGCCGGTCGCTCTCCCTGTTCGGCAAGGAAGAGGAGCCCTCCCGTTTTGCCGGGCTGGCGGGTGTTGCGTTCGGGCTGGCGATCCTGACGAAACTGACGGCAGTGGGCCTGGTTCCGGCGGCTGCGGTCTGTGTGGGCTGGGCGTTGTTCAAAGAGTGGGGCAACCCAACCGCACCAAAAAGACTCGTGAAGCGGTTTGTGGCCCTGCTCCGCGGGCCGACGGCACGTCGGGTTTTCATCGGCGTTGCTGTCGCCATGGTCACGTTTTTCGCACTTTGGCCGGGCATGGTGGCGGATCCGGCCCGACAGGTTGGCGCGCTGCGCTCATCGGCCAAGCTGGCCGAGTTGGGACACGGACAGTTCTTCCGAGGCCGCTACAGCTCCGATCCCCCCTGGTACTTCTCGTTTTACGTGCTCGGCTTCAGGATGACGCCTTGGTCGTTCCTTGGTTTGTGCCTCATCCCACTCCCCCTCCTTCTCCGCAGGGTGGACAGGCGGTGGTTGCTCATCGCCACATTCATTGCCTCTCAGTCGCTGTTACTCGGCCTCTCGGCGAAGAAGATCGATCGCTACTCGGCCGTCCTCCTCGTCGGAATAGCCTTCCTCATCGGGGTGTCCTTCGACCTCGTCTTCGGGTACTGGGCGCGGTCAAAATTCAGACGGACATCGATCGTTTGGATCGTTCCGCTCGCCCTGGTGCTCGGGACGGGGCTCGTGTACCACACGATCCAAAGCGGGCAGCGTGCCTCCATCTACTACAACGAGGCGCTCGGTGGACTCAGCGAGGCCGAGGGTCAGGTGCTGGTGACCTGGAGCGGAGAGCCGTTCGAAGCGAAGGAGTGGTTGGATAAGCGCTACGAGGGCGACAGCTCGCGCTACGTCCAATGTCAACCAAGCTTTTGGGGGGACGAGCTCAGCTGTCCTGAGACCGAGCCAGGTCAGGATCGGGTGTACGTCGAGACCATCTCAGACCGTCAGCTGGGACGAAGGCTCATCCCGGCGCGCGAGAAGGATCTCTGGTCACGCGTCGACTCCTACAACGTCGATGGGGTTGAGATTTTGACCTACTGGGTGAACGAGGCGTCGTGACCCTGTGCGGTTCTTGGCCAAGCGTCTGCTTTGCCCTTCGACCCGGCCGCTAGCCCGTTTGAGCGCCGCCCATCGATGCCAAGGCCCAGTCCATGGCCTGGGCCGACGTCCGCTTCGGTTGCCAACCCGTCCCCCGGATTCTTGAGGTGTCGAGGCGGACCACCGGCACATCACCCCGCCAGCCGACTCGACCGCCGGTGTGCGCAAAGGTGACCGCTGCCGGGTCCAATCCCAAAGCTCGGCACGCTGCGCGCCCGATGTCGTCCACGCTTAAGGCGTCATCCGTCGACACGTTGTAGACCTCGTAGGGACGGTGGTCGTTGGCGTCCAAAACTCCCAGAATGGCATCCAGAACGTCCTCGACTGCGATGTAGCACTTGGATTGCCGACCATCGCCCAAGATCTCCAACAGCCCCGGCGATCGGCCGAGCTTCGCCAGGAAGTCGTAGCCCACACCATGGGTCTGGCGGGGGCCGACCACGTTGGCAAACCGAAACGCCCGGCCACGGAGTCCGAACATGTGGGCATAGGAGCACACCAGGGCCTCACCGGCGAGCTTGGATGCCCCATAGGTGGACACCGGCCTGAGCGGACCGTGGTCTTCCGGAATCTCGAAGTCACCCAGGTCGCCGTACACACCGCTGCCCGACGCGTAGACCACCGTGCCAACTCCATTTCGACGTGAGGCCTCGACCACGGTGTTGGACAGCCTGGTACCCGAATCGAAGTCGATTTCGGGCTCGGTGACCGCCCGGGCAATGTCGGGGTTGGATGCCAGATGCACGACGACGTCGATGCCCGCGAGTGCCGGGACCGTCACCGAGGGGTCGCCACAATCGCCGACGACCAGGCTCACCCGCTCGTCGTGGAGCGAAGCCCCGAGCTGCTCGCGGCTGCCCGAAGAGAGGTTGTCGAGCACCACGACGCGCTGGGCCCTCCCCTCGCCCAAAAGGCGCTCCACCAGGTGGGATCCGATAAATCCGGCCCCGCCAACCACGCACCAGGAGCCGCCGACCTCGCTGCCTTCAGCTTCCACGGAGCGACTCCCATTTGGTGGCCCGAGTCTGCAGTTTGGGATGACTCACCAGGAGGTGCCACACCACCGCCGCCATCCCCTCGGTATGTGGAGTCACGCGTGCGTCCTCGACGGTAGGAATGATCACGCAGGCATCCGCTCGCCTGGCGGTCTCTCCACCGTCGCGACCGACGATGCCGCTTACCGAAGCGCCGACGGCGACCGCCGCATCGATCGCCTCGACCAGGTTGGCCGAGACGCCCCGCTCCCGGTCACCACCCCCCACGCTGAAGATCAACAATCCATCGGCCGGGCCCAGGCGGGACCCAGCCAACCATCCGGCAAACACACCGGCCCAGCCATCGTCGTTGATGCGGGCGGTCAGCTCGGACACGTTGTCGGTTGGCGCATAGGCCTCGAACCCGCACAACTTGCGGAAGTCGTTGACCGCATGCGACGCGTGCCCTGCCGAGCCGCCGACCCCAAGGATGAACAGGCGGCCCCCGCCGTCGCGAACAGCTGCCAAGGTGGTTGCAACCGCCTCGATGGCAGACCCGTCGAGTCGCTCGACGATCGTCCGTGTTTCATTCAGATAGGTGTCAACGAAACTCAATTGCCCTCCCGGTCGAGGAGCAGCGTACAGGCGCCGATCCGGTCATCGGCTCATTCGACGGCCTTCGGGGGGTCGGCACGGGTGAGCTGTTCGCGTTCCACATCGCTGCGGCCCACCCCCAGCAGGAACAGCACCACGTCGAGATAGGGCACCGAGATGGTTGCATCGGCCACATCTCGCAGTACCTTTTTGGCATTGAACGCGATTCCCAGCCCCGCCCGGCCCAGCATGTCCAGGTCGTTGGCGCCGTCGCCCACCGCCACCGTCTGAGCCAACGGTATGCCGGCCCGGCCGGCCAACTCGGCCAGCAGTTCGCCCTTTCGGGCCCGGTCGACCACCCGGCCCTCAAGGCGACCGGTGAGCCGACCATCGATGACCTCCAGATCGTTGGCGTGCGTGGCATCAAGGCCAAGCCGCTCCCCCACGATGTTGGTCATCATCGAGAACCCACCAGAAAAGGCCACCACATCGAAACCAAGCCGCTTCAGCGTCGCAACCAGCGTGCGGGCACCCGGTGTGAACGGCACCTCGGCGGCGATCCGCATCAGCACGTTCACGTCGAGCCCCTTCAGCAACGCCACACGAGCCCGAAGCGCAGACTCGAAGTCCAACTCACCGGCCATTGCAGCCACGGTGAGCGCCCCGACCTCAGCCCCGCAGCCGGCCTCCTTGGCCACCTCGTCGATCAGCTCACCCTGGATCAGGGTGGAGTCAACGTCAAAGGCCACGAGGCGCATCGCTCGACGCCCGAGGGTCTCCCGCTGTACGGCGACGTCCACGCGGGCGGCGGCCCCTGCCGCGGTCACCGCCGAGCGAATGCCCTCGGCATCGGCGCCGGACACCCGAAGCTCGTAGCAGTAGACCGGATATCGGGCCAGCCGAACGATGCGATCGATATTGGCTCCGAGCGACCCCAGCGTGTCGGTGATGATCTCCAACGCCGCCGCGGTGATCGTGGGCGCCAGCACGGTGACGATCTGGGTCTCCGCAGGTTGGGTACCGGCGTCGGCCACCTCATCCAGTTGAACTGACAAGCCGTGACGCGCGCCGAATGCCGCCAGCTCCCGACGAACCGAGTCGGGCCGATCCGTGGCCACCACCGCCGCCAGAATAAGCCGCTGACGAACCAGCACCTGTTCAAGGTCCTCAAGGTCGGCCTCCAGCGCTGCCAGCGTGGACATGAGATCGGCGGTGATACCCGGCCGGTCCGCACCGATGACCCGAACCGCCAGGTTGGTCACGCTGTACCCACCATCTCCGACGTTGGCGTTGCGTCCAACGGCACCTCCGAGTCAAGGGGCTCCGAGTCAAGGGGCTCCACGACGGGCGGCTCCGGGGTCGGCGACCACTTCCGCAACCAGCGACCGAGGCCGGTGTCGGCCATTGCGGGAGTGGATCGGCCGACCACTGCCAGGCAGCGGGCGGCAGCCAAGCCTGCATACGCGATCATCAGCGGTTCGAGCGCCATCCGGTAGCGATCCGCCCCCTGGGTGAGGCTCACGGCGGCCACGACGGAGCCCGCCACCAGGATCACGGGGGCAATCAATTGACCTTCCCGGCGGGCCAGCACCACGCCTGCGATACCAAGTGGCAACAGCAACTGCCACGAGATGAGTCCACCCCACACCACCCAATGCGGGCCTCGCAGCTCCAGGACCTCGATGAAGAAGCTCTGCTGTACCGGCCGAAAAAAGCCGAACGTGCGGGCGATTCGTGCCGCGGCGACCACCGGGAGCCTCGCCCGGTGAGTCTGGATGTAGTCACCGGCGATGTTCCGAGCGACCAGATCCCGCTCGCTGGCGTCCATGTCCAGGTTCATCAGGCTTCGGCTTCGGTCGAAACACGAATAGTCCGAGTAGCCGGTCAACGGCCCGTAGAACGCGGAATCGCAGTTGCCCTGCAGCATCGTGGTGCCGACGCCGGTGGTCATCAAGACCGGCTCCTCGAAGCGGTGCATGTTGGACCAGAGCCACGGGCCCAACACCATCAGGGCACCTGCACCAAACGCTGCGCTGTGCAACGCCAGGCGCTGCCACGGCAGCGACCGGTGACGCCACAGCAGCACCAAGATCACGACGCCCGCCAGGATCAGTTCCGATCGCGTGGCGGCCGCGACCCCAAGCGCCAGGCCTGCGGTCAGCACTGCGCCAGGTCCTGGCCGGTCGTCGTAGACCAGCAGCGCGTACAGCCAAAGCGAAGTTGCCGTCATCACCAGTGGCTCAGCCAGGATCAGCGCATCCCAGCTCCACATGTTCACGTTCACTGTGGCAATCACCGCCGCCCCGATCGCGGCCCAGCCCACCATGCGTGCGCTGGGCGGAGGGCCGCGACGGCGACGGCCCGCCAGTCGGGCAGCGGAGAGCGCAAGCAACGGCACGGCAAGTGACCCAACCAGAGCCGTGAGCATTCGATGATCGTCCGGCGTGGTCAGCCCAATTCGGCTGCCCAGGCTCAAGAGCACCGGGTAACCGGGAGGATGGGCCGCCGTTTCCTCGGTGACCATGGAGAATTCGAACGCTCGCCGAAAGCCCTCCTTCGGCAGCGAATTGCCAAGAGCGTGGTAATAGCCGCCGTCTCCGGTCAGTGGCTGATCGGGGTTGATCTGGGTGATGTAGGCGACCCGAAACCCCAAGGCCACCATCCAAATGGCGAGCACGACCCACAAGACGCGGCCGGGTACCGCAACCCGCTTGGGTGCGAGCGCCGACTCATCCTCCATCGCGGTAAACCTTCACGCTGTCGAACGACACGGCGGCACCGCCGGCGGACGACAGCCCCACGTTGGTTGGCATCTCCTCCAGAGCAACCTGGCCGAGCGTCAGGTTGCCCACCCACACTTGGACCTCGTCCCGGCCGAACTCCAAGGTGATGTCAAACGACCCGGCCAGGTCGACCGGGCCGAACGTATTCAAAGCAACGGCGCCGGCTCCATCGATCCGCTCGACACCGGCTGCGGCGAACGACGGGTTGAAGCTGACCCGCGTGAAGTCCTGCGGTGAGCGGTACCCATAGACCAGGCCGACACCGTCTGCGCCGCCTGAGACGCGGGCCTGAACGACCAGCCGATCTGCTTGTGGCAGCTTGGTCAGCGCCAACGAGGGGGTCGCAAGCTCGGGGTCGGCGATCAACTTCGCCTCGCCGTCGGCCGTGACCCAATCGCCCGCCACAACCTCCCAGTCGGCCGAATCCGACAACGGCCCGTCGGCACCATCAAAGTCATCTGCGACGACCTGCTGGCCGAGCACCAGGTCGGGTGCCTGGGTAGCGGCGTCGGGGGGCCTCAAGGTCGTTTCGTCGTAGCGCTCCGCCAGCACGACCACGGCCCACAACAGGAGTGACACCTGCGCCACCCGGAACAGAACGCGCAGCGGCGACCGCCCCAGAAGGGGCGGTCGCCGCTGCGACGCGTCGGTCGAGACCACGCCGGAAGGCTCGGTGGGCCTAGCGACCGCGCCGGCCACCCCGGCCCCCGCCGCCTCCACGGCGACCGCCGCCGCCGCCACCCGCGTTACGGGGGGCGGGCTCGGGTCCAAGATCGCCGTAGGCCTCGGTCAGCTTGGCCTCCAGCACCGGAGCAAACTCAGGTGCCCGCTGTGGGCCGCCCGAGCCACTGCCACCGGAATCGGTGCTGCCCGAATCGGACGCACCGGAAGCCTGGGCAGCGCCGTCGCGACCACCGGAGCGGTCGTCGTTGCGGCCGGACGTGGCGGCGGAACGGCCCTGTGACGGGCCGTCAGCTTTTGGGGAATCAGACCGGCCTCCGCCGGTGTCCCCGCCGGACTTTCCGCCGGTGTCGCCGGCCATGCGCAGCGACACCTTGCCGTTGGGGTCGATGTCCTCCACGTACACGGCGAGGTCCTGGCCCAACTCGAGCACGTCCTCAACCTTGTCGATGCGCTTGCCGCCACCGATCTTTGAGATGTGCAGCAAGCCGTCACGGCCAGGCAGGATGTTGATGAAGGCGCCGAACTTGGTGATCGAGACCACCTTGCCGGTGTACTCCGCGTTCACCTCGGGGGTGGGCGGGTCGAGGATCAGACGGATCTGACGCTCGGCCTCGGCCACGGCGTTGCCGTCAACGGCCGAGACGGACACAACGCCCACCATGCCGTCGTCGTCCACCGAGATGTCGGCACCGGTCTCACCCTGGATCGAGTTGATCACCTTGCCCTTGGGGCCGATGACCTCACCGATCTTGTCGGCGGGGATCTCGAAGCTGATGATCTTCGGCGCGGTCTCGTTGACCTCTGAGCGAGGCTCGGGCAGCGCGGCGTTCATCGAATCGAGGATCGCCAGACGAGCCTCCTTGGCCTGGTTGAGGGCGGCGATCAGCACGTCGGCGGGGATGCCCTCGATCTTGGTGTCGAGTTGCAACGCCGTGACGAACTCGGACGTACCGGCCACCTTGAAGTCCATGTCGCCGAAGGCGTCCTCCGCACCGAGGATGTCGGTGAGGGTGGTGTACTTCCCGTCGGCGTACACCAGGCCCATCGCGATACCGGCAACCGGCGCCCGCAGGGGCACACCGGCGTCCATCAGCGAGAGGCTGGATGCGCAGACCGACGCCATCGAGGTCGAGCCGTTGGACGACAGCACCTCGGACACCAGCCGGATGGTGTAGGGGAACTCCGACATGGCGGGCACCAGTGGGAACAGCGCCTTCTCGGCGAGCGCACCATGGCCGATCTCGCGGCGCTTCGGGCCACGCATGAAGCCAGGCTCGCCGGTGGAGAACGGCGGGAAGTTGTAGTGGTGCATGTAGCGCTTTTTGGTGACCGGGTCGATGCCGTCGATCATTTGGTCCATGCGGCCGATACCCAAGGTGGTGATGTTGAGCACCTGGGTTTCGCCACGCTGGAACAAGCCGGTGCCGTGGGCGGTGGGCACGACGCCAACCTCCGACGACAGGGGACGCAGGTCCTTCGGACCACGGCCGTCGATGCGGGCGCCGTCGTTGACGATGCGGCTGCGCACCGCCTCCTTGGTGGCGGCACGGAAGGCTGCCTTGGCCTGCTTCTCGGCGTTGGAGCGCTCGGCCTCGTCTGCGGCGCCGGCCACGGTGGCGACCAGCTCGTCACGCAACGCGGATTCGGCAGCGGTGCGCTCAGCCTTGTCTGCGATCGACGCGGTCTCAACGATGCGGTCACCGGCGGCCGCAGCGACGGCGTCGGCGATCTCGGGGCTGTAGTCCACCTGCGGGACCCAGGCAATCGCCTCGGGGATGCCGTGAGCCTCCTGATGGACCTCCACCAGCTGACGCTGCAGCTCGATCATGGCTGCGATGTGTGCCTTGGAGGCCTCGAGACCGGCCGCAAGGGCCTCCTCGTTCACCTTGGGGGCGCCGTCTTCGTAGAGCTCCCAGGCACCCTCGGTGCCACCGGCCTCCACCATCATCACGGCGATATCACCGTCTTCGAGTTGGCGCCCGGCAACGACCATGTCGAAGGCTCCGGCGTCGGACTCGGCATAGGTGGGATGGGCCAGCCACTCGCCATCGGCGGTGTAGCTCAGGCGGACGGCGCCGACGGGCCCCTCGAAGGGGATGCCCGACAGCATCAACGCTGCCGAAGCGCCGTTGAGCGCCAGCACGTCATAGGGGTTTTCCTGATCGGCACCCAGCACGAGGCCCACCACGTGCACCTCGTTGCGGAAGCTGCTGGGGAACGACGGACGAAGCGGCCGGTCGATCAGTCGGCAGGTGAGGATTGCGGCCTCTGAGGCACGCCCCTCACGGCGAAAGAACGAGCCCGGGATCTTGCCGGCGGCGTACGAACGCTCCTCGATGTCGACCGTGAGCGGGAAGAAGTCGGCGCCCTCGCGCACCCGGCGGGATGCCGTGGCGGTGACGAGCACCCTGGTGTCCCCCATGCCGACCAGGACGGAGCCGTCGGCGAGGGAGGCCAGCCGTCCGGCCTCCATGGTGATTTCCTTGCCGTCGACGAGATCGGTCTCTTCCGCGACGGTTGCGCGCACTCTCAGTGCGCCTTCGATTGGCTGTGTGGCCATGTGGTTCTCCTTGATGTGGTGCATCCGCGCATTTCGTGCGACGGCTCACACCTCTGTGGAGCGGAGAGGCCAGCAGACAGTTGTCGGCCTCCGAACGTCCCCAGGGTCAGCGAGGAACGAAGTCGCTCGGTGACTCGGGCGGCGCTTCGGAGGGCGGCAACTGGCGGCTGGACTCAACCGCATTCGTGAACCCCCCATCGTAGCCGACAATCCCCGCTCGCCGCTGCGCCCGCCGGCACCGCTGCCACAACGGCCGCACCCGATACGCTGAATCGTCATGTTCTCAGCCCGACACAGCCGGCATCGCGCAACGAAAAGCGGCTGCGGGCGGGCGGCTCTCGGCGTGGCGGTGGTGCTCAGCCTTGGAGCGCCCACCACAGGATGCGGGGGCACGGGCCAACCCTCGGCCGACGACTTCGAACGGACCGTCGTGGAATCCACCGCGGGGTCCCAGGTGGGTGCGGACGTGGCGAAGTCCTATGCCCGGTGCCTCTACCGGGAGACCGACGGGCGTGTCGAGGTGCTCGTCGAGCACCTCGAGGATGGTGACTATCGGCCGGTCGGGCCCGAGGCCGAGGCCTTGGCGGCCTGCTCAGACAAGCTGAACGCCGGCGACTGAAGCGGCCTAGCGACGAAGCCCGAGATCGGCGATCAGCGAGCGGTAGCTCTCGATGTCGGTGTTCTTCAGGTAGTTGAGCAACCGACGGCGACGTCCCACCATCTGGAGGAGGCCACGACGGGTGTGGTGGTCCTTCTTGTGAGACCGGAGATGCTCGGTGAGGTGCGTGATGCGAGCGCTCAACAGCGCGATCTGAACCTCGGGTGACCCGGTGTCGGACTCGTCACGCCGGTGCTTGGCAATGATGTCGGCCTTGGGCGGCATATTGGTGGGAACGTGATTGGACATGGTGCTCCGAGTGGGCGTTGGGCCCGGCCTTCATGTGGGTGGTCGGCCTCAGCCGTCCTCCGCACCGAACGCGGGCGCCGGAAGGTTCCGGCGAACCGACAACGCTACCGCCGGGCGGCCCGGGGTACGAATCAGGCTGCGGTGACGTCCGGTACGTGGCGATGCCAGGCGAACGCCGGACCGGCACGCTTGACCGCCGTGTCGGTGTATTCCTGCGGTTCGGGGAGCGCCAGGTCAAATACCGCAGCGCCCGGCTCGTAACACGCCGAATGGATGGCGGGCAGGTCGGGATCCTCCCCCACTCCCAACTCAACGAAGGCGGCCCGCAGGTCGTCGCCCAGCCTTCCCTCCAACAGCTCGGCCATGATCGCCGGCAGTGTCTCCGGATCTGACAACAACCACGAGTGTCCAGCCTTTTCCACCGTGATGAGGTCGGCACCAACGCGCCGGGCGGCATCCTCGCTGGTGCGGTGTGGTACCGCCACGTCGCGGTCGCCGTGCAGGATGTAGAACGGCACGCCTTCCGCCGCGGCCGCATCCAGTGCATAGCGACTCGACCGGGTCCGCAGGATCGACACCGCCGGACCCAACAACCTCCAGGGCTTGGCCACGTGACCCAGCAGGGTCGGCGTGAACAGTCGCAGAAACTTGACCGCCTGCCGAGGATCGCGGGAGAGGGGCGGCACCAGAATCGAGTCCACCATCAGCGCCACGCCGACGGCCCCGAGCAGCGGGGGCCACACCCGAAACAGATAGACCATGCGGTCCCAGGTGTCGCCAACGATGGCATCGATCAACACCACCCCCAACACCCGCTCGGGGTGGTTGGCCGCCAGCTGGGTCACCAGTCGACCGCCCATCGAGTGGCCTGCCAACAGTGCGTGGCGGATCCCCAGTTCGTCGAGCACCCGCTTCACCAACGCCGAGTAGGCGGCGATGTTGGCGCCGTCCTCCGGCAGGCCTGCGGTACCGCCGTGGCCTGCGATGTCGATGGCGATCACCCGAAACCCCATGCCGCAGAGACGCGACAGGGTCTGTGCATAGAGGAACCCCTCGGCGGTGAAGCCATGAATGACCACCAGAGGTATGCCGCTGCCCGCCATCGTGATGCCCACTGGGTGGCCGTCGTCCAAGTGGATTCGGTGTCGAGCCAGGCGCGGCGGTCGGCTGAGCCCCACGCCCTGCGGTGCATCGGTGATAGGGCCGACCAGCGGGTCCGTCACCTCTCCGTCGGGACGATCCTTGATCAGTTGCCTAGAAGCCATGGCCTACCTCCCGTGTACTACCGCTGCCGGTCGCAACTCCAAGGAGGCGACGAGCCTGGTCACAGTCTCGACCGATCTGCTGGGTCAATTCCTCAAAAGTATCGAAGGCCGCGTCGCCACGAATGCGATGGGTGAAGCGCACGGCCACGGTCTCGCCATACAAGTCGCCCTGCCAGTCGAGCACGTGTACCTCCAGCACGACGTCGCCACCCTCCCCGTACACCGTTGGCCGGTTGCCCAGGTAGATGGCGGCCGGTAGCTCGGTGCCATCGTCTCGCACCAGCCAACCGGCACAGATCCCGGGTTCCGGGCGCAGCATCTCGGGAGCCACCGCCACGTTGGCCGTGGGAAAACCCCAGGTGCGGCCTCGCCGATCACCCTCCACCACGACGCCACGCAGCTCGTGGGGTCGACCCAGCATGACGTTGGCCGCATCGAGGCGGCCTTCGGTGAGGGCCCGACGGATCGCCGTGGAACTGACCTGCTCCTCCACCCGGGCCGCCTGCCCGTCGGCGCCTACCAGCGGCAGACCCTCAACCTTGAATCCCACGTCAGCACCGGCATCCTCCAGCATGGTCACGTCCCCGCCCCGACGATGCCCAAATCGAAAATCGGCGCCCACCATCACCATTCGGCTGCGCAGTTCGTCCACCAGCAACCGCTTGATGAAGTGCTCCGGCTCCTCCAGCGCACGATCGGCGTCGAAGGCCATCACGTAGGTGGCGTCCACCCCGGTTTCGGCCAACAGCTCCAGCTTGGTGGCGGTGTCGCACAGCAGCCGTGGGGCCGAGTCGGGCCGCAGCACCCTTGCCGGATGGGGCTCGAAGGTGACGACCACCGAGGCCAGGCCTCGCTCCCTTGCCGCATCTGCGAGACGGCCGATCACGGCCCGATGGCCGAGGTGAACACCGTCGTAGGCGCCGATGGTCACCGCTGCACCGTCCCAGGGCACGTCCGCGCTGGAACCCCGCGCGGCCGGATCTGCAGGGCGGGGGGCGCCATCACCGAGGATCAGCACTCCACCACCGTACGGTGTGCGACGACCATCCGACGAGTAGGGACCAAAGCGGCGAACCCTGAAGGGCTCACCCCGGCGACTCGAAACACCCGCAGGTCAGCCATCACGGGGCCAGGCCGTCCTACGATCGGCACCGTGAGCGACCACCAAGGCACCGAACCGCAACCCACTCCGTATCCATCGGGATGGGAGGCGGACGTGGTGCTTCGCGACGGCGGCACGGTGCACATCCGGCCGATCATTCCGGCGGACGCCGACCGGCTCACCGCCTTCCATCAGCGCCAGTCGGCCGAGAGCATCTATTACCGCTACTTCTCGGCCCGGCCGCGTTTGACCCAAAAGGACCTGGTGCACCTGACCCACATCGACTACGTGGACCGCGTGGCCTTCGTGGCGCTCCTCGGCGACGAACTGGTGGGCGTCGGACGGTACGAGCGCTGGGGCGACCGCCCGTCCGCCGAGGTGGCGTTCTTCATCGACGACGCGCACGCCCAACGGGGCCTGGCCAGCGTCTTTCTGGAATACCTCGTGGCAGCGGCGCGGGAGCGGGGCCTCGCAACGTTCACCGCATCGGTACTGCCCGACAACTCCAAAATGCTCACCGTGTTCTCCACCGCCGGCTTTGAGGTCAGCCGGACGTTCGCCGACGGGGTCATCGAGGTGTCCTTCGACCTCCATCCCACACCGGACGCCGAAGCCGCACGCGAGCGACGCGAGGCCACGGCCGCCGCGGCTTCGGTGCGGCGCCTCTTCACCCCCACGAGCGTGGCGGTGATCGGGGCGGGCTCGACGCCGGGATCCCTGGGACACGAGGTGTTGTACAACCTGCTGGCCCAACGCTTCACCGGCACCGTCTGGGCGGTCAACGAGCGAACGGACGTCATCGGCGGTCTGCCCGCGTATCGCACCATCCTCGACATTCCCTCCGACGTGGACCTGGCGGTCATCGCCACTCCGGCCGAACGGGTGGCCGACTCGGTGGAACTGTGCGTCCGCAAGCACGTCAAGGCGGTGGTGATCCTGACCGCCGGATTCTCCGAGACCGGCCCGGAGGGCGCCGATCTCGAGGCTGAGGTGGTGGCCACCGCCCGGCGCGGCGGCGTGCGGGTGCTGGGCCCCAACTGCCTCGGCCTGGTCAACACCGATCCGTCGGTGCGCCTGCATGCAAGCTTTGCCCCCACCGCTCCCCTTCCCGGCAACGTCGGCATCCTCGCCCAGTCGGGCACCCTGGGCGCAGCCATCATCGATCGCACCCGACGAGTCGGTCTGGGGGTCAGCTCGTTCGTTGCAGCCGGCAACCGCGCCGACATCGGCGCATCCGACCTGATGCGGTACTGGTGCGACGAACCCCAGACCTCCGGCGTGATGCTGTACCTGGAGAGCTTCGGACGCATCGAGCGATTCGTGCGCGCCGCCCGGGCGCTGACGGCGACCAAGCCGGTGGTGGCGGTTGCGGCCGGTTCCTACCTGAGTGCGTCGCCCCTGACCAAGGCGGAGGCCGCCTCCGGCCTCGACGCGGGACCCGACGCCGGGGCGCGCCTTCGTCAACGGATCGCCGGGGCGGTCTTCCGCCAGACGGGCATCATCCGGGTGGGAACCCTCCATCAACTGCTGGACGTTGGTCGTCTGCTGGCCACTCAGGGCATCCCCCAGGGCATCGGGGTGACGGTGCTGGGCAATTCCGGCGGAGCATTGGACCTGGCGATCGGCGAGTGCGCCGCCGCCGGGCTCAGCGTTGTGGCCGCCCGACGTCTGTCGTGGCGGGCCGACGCAGATGCTTACGCCGAAGCGCTGGATCAGGCTTTGACCAACGACGGCTCCGCATCGGTCCTGGTGGTGCATGCACCACCAGAATTGCGCCCCAACCCGGCGGTCAACGACGTGATCCTCGATGCCGCTGTTCGCCACCCGGACAAGGTCATCGCAGCCTGCAATTTTGATGCCGCCGACGTGTTCGGCCTGCACCGGGGGGACCTGACGGTGCCGGTCTACGAGTTTCCCGAGCATGCCGCACGGGCCATGGGACGGTTGGCCGGTTACTGGGCGTGGACCCTCGCCCGGGCCACGAGCGAGGGTCCGAACGAGGACCCAATCGCCGAAGCCACCGCGCAGGGGCAAGTGGAAGGCATCGAGTCGCGGTCCGAACTTGTCGGCCGCCTCGCACGCGCGCTGTTGGCGAAGCACGGGCCCGGCGACCTGCCCATCGGTGCTGAAGATGCCCTGCTGGAAGCTGCCGGCGTGCCCATCTCCCCGCGGGTGGTGGTTGATGATCCCGATCAGGCGGCCGCAGCCGCCGACGCGCTGGGGTATCCCGTTGCCGTCAAGGGGGCCACCCGTGATCGGGTGCTGCGCTCGGAGGCGGGCGGTGTGTCGCTCGACCTGCACGACCCCAGCGCCGTCGAGGATGCCGCCGTGCGACTCGTTGAGCGGTTTGGGGCCGGCGCCACCCCACTGGTGGTGCAGCGCATGATCGACCGGGGGGTCGATGTCGCCGTCACCTTCCGACGGCGCACCGGCGTCACCACGCTCACCGTCGGTATGGGTGGTGTCTTTGCCGACGAGGACGACGCGCTCCTGGGGGTGCTGCCCGCCTCAACGACCGACCTGTCCATGCTTGTGGGCGCCACCGAGGTGGGTCGACAACTCGGTCGCGTGGCCGGCACCGAGTATCTGGTCGAGGTGGTGGCCTCCCTGGCCGCACTGATGGAGGCCGCACCGGAGGTCACCGCGCTGGTGGCCAACCCCATCATTGCCGGGCGCCACGGAGTGTCCCTGTCGGACGTGGTGATCGAGCTGTCCGAACCGCCTCAGGAAGACCTCGCCGCCCGCCGTCTCGACCTTGACCCCGAGGGTTGAGCACCAGACGCGATCCCCACAGCCGCGCCGCAACACCCAGCCCGGTTCGGAAGTCGAGGAACAACAGGATCGGGTGGTGCAGCAGGTGGATGCCGTAGGACACCGTGCCGAAGTAGAGGCGCTCGCGGGGTACATCCGAGCCGTTCAGGAGCGTTCGTGATGACACCGGACGGGGGGGTGTCGATGACAAAAGGCTGTTTCAACGCGGCAGTTCCGTCAAGCTCACCAACGGCGTCTCGGGTCGATTCTCAGGAACCGACGAGCACCACGCCCGGCTTCAGCGTCGAGCCCTTGTGTGCCTGATATATCGCCAGCACCTGAGCCTCACCACGATCATCGGGCTGTTCGAACACCGCCCAGGGGCCCGGCTCGTCGGGGCCCGCCCCCAAGGTCACGCGTTCCAGCACCTGGCCATGTCGCACCTTGGACAGCACCTCGGGACCTGGGTGCAAGTCGTTCAGATGTACGACCGCGGCGGCGGCGCTCAGCACCGGTGACTCCTCCCAACCGAAGGCGTCGGCGACGGAGTACTCCCCCACCCGGGTGCGACGCAGCGCCGCCAGGTGGGCGCCACCGCCCAGAGCGATGCCAAGGTCGTGGGCGAGGGTTCGGACGTAGGTGCCAGTGCTGCATTCCACGGTCGCTCGAAACACCAGCGGCATCCCGCCGGGGGCCGATGATGGGTCCGGCGCCGCTCCGCCAATCCACGTCTGGCCGGCCCACTCGGCCTCGAAGGTGGGCGTGACCTCGAAGCGGTCGACACGGATGGGACGGGGCTTGCGCTCCACCTCCTTGCCTTCACGGGCCAGTTCGTGCAGCCGCTTGCCATCGACCCGAATGGCCGACACCATCGGTGGGATCTGTTCGCTCTCCCCCTCCATCGCCCGAGCGGCCTGGACCACGTCGTCGGCGGTGAGTCCGGACATGTCGAACGTACCGGTTGTCTCTCCGCCTGCATCCTGGGTGGAGGTCGCCGCGCCAAAGGTGATGATGGCCTCATAGGTCTTCGGGAGCCCCACCAGGAAGGTGAGCAGTTTTGTGGCCCGGCCGACCCCGACGAGCAGCAACCCGGTGGCATCGGGGTCGAGGGTACCGGCGTGACCGACCGCCGGCGTGTCCAACCGCCGCCGTAGCCGTCCGACCACGTCGTGGGAGGTGAGCCCGGCCTCCTTGTCCACCAGAAGAAGCCCGGTGGGACCAGCAAGCTTGCGGGAGCGTCGGCTCACTCTTCCTCGTCGGTCGCCTTGAGACCGGCCAGCACCTCTTCGATACGCAGCCCGGCCTCGATGGAGGTATCTCGCTCGAAGCTGATCTGCGGGGTCTTACGAGCCCGAATGTTGCGGTTGATCACCTTCTGCAGCGGCCAACGCAGCTCGTCGAGCGCTTCGATCACCTCGTCGAGCCGGCCCTCCGCACCGGCGAGCATCGCCGAGTAGTACACCCGCGCCCGAGCCAGATCGCCGTCCACGTCGGCGCTGGTGATCGTCACCAGGTCCAGCCGCTCGTCGCCGATGCGTTCCAGTTCTCCGGCCACCAGCTCGCGGATGGTCTCACCAATGCGGTCGGTGCGCTGAAACGGCCGGCCGGGACCCGTCGCCTGCTGTCGAGTCGATCGTCGTCTGCTCATCGTTCCATTCTCGCGCTGTGAATCCCTGAACTCTCAGTCGGTTTCCAACCACCAGGTGGTAAAGCCCAGCACCTCGATCTCGGGACGGGACCACACCATGCGCTCGGCGGAGTCCATCAGTTCCTGACATCGTCCGGGCGTGGTGGCGACGACCGCCAGGCCCAGGCAGGCCAGCTGCCACGAGTCCTGATGGTCGATCTCGGCGACCGACAGTTCCTTGCGGTTGGCTAAACGGTCGAGGAGGGGCCGCAGTGCGGCGCGCTTGGCCTTCAATGATCCGGCAGCGCCGACCCGAAGGTCCACACGCGCCGCCAGGACGTTCAGCTCAGCCATGTGCGCCGCACCCACCCGATCAGGTGCGGGGGATCTCCCGCAGCTCGTAGGTCTCGATGATGTCGCCGTTCTTCAGGTCTTGGAAGTCCGACAGGCCGATGCCGCACTCAAACCCGGACGCCACCTCTCGCACGTCCTCCTTGAAACGACGCAACGATGAGATCTCGCCGGTCCAGATGATGGTGCCCTCACGCAGGAATCGCACCAGCGATCCACGCTTAATGGCCCCGTTGAGCACCTGACAACCGGCAACCATGCCGGCCTTGGGCACCCGGAACACCTCTCGAACCTCGGCGTCGCCGGTGACGACCTCCTCGAATTCGGGTGCGAGCATTCCCACCATGGCCGCTTCGATGTCCTCGAGCAGCTTGTAGATGATCTCGTAGGTGCGGATCTCAACGCCGGCCTCGTCGGCCATCTCCCGGATCTTGCGATCCGGACGGACGTTGAAGCCCAGAATGAGGGCGTTGGATGCGCCTGCGAGCTGCACGTCGCTCTTGGTGATACCGCCGACGCTGCGCAACAGCACGGCAACCTTCACCTCGTCGCGTTCCAGCTTCTGAAGGCTTTCGGTGACGGCCTCCAACGAACCGTGCACATCGGCCTTGACGATGACGTTGAGGGTGGCGGTCTCGCCGGCCTGAATCTCCTTGAAGATGTCTTCCAGCTTGGCGCCGCCGGCCAGGGCCGAGGCGTCGCGGCTGCGCTGTATTTCTCGCTGCCAGCGCTCGCGGGTTGCGCCGACCGCCTTGGCCTTGCGCTCATCGGGGGCAACCACAAAGTTGTCGCCCGACTGGGCCACGTCGGACAGGCCCAGCACCTGAACCGGCGACGACGGCCCGGCCTCGTTGACCTGTTCACCTTGGTCGTTGATCAGCGCACGAACCTTGCCGAACGCCGGACCGGCCACCATGGGATCGCCCACCTTGAGGGTGCCTCGCTGCACCAGCACGGTGGCGACGGGGCCCCGGCCGATATCCAGGTTGGCCTCGAGTACGACGCCTGTGGCGCGGCCCTCGGGCGTCGCCCGCAGGTCCTCCACGTCGGCGACCACCAGCAGGTGCTCCAACAGGTCGTCGATGCCCAGACCCTGCAGGGCCGACACCTCGACGCACACGGTGTCGCCACCCCATGCCTCGGGCACCAGACCATGCTCGGAGAGTTGCTGGAGGACCCGATTGGGGTCCGCCGCCTCCCGGTCGATCTTGTTGACCGCCACCACGATCGGCACCTCGGCCGCCCTGGCGTGTGCGATCGCCTCGATCGTCTGGGGCATGACGCCGTCGTCGGCGGCCACCACCAGCACCACCACGTCGGTGGCATCCGCGCCACGCATCCGCATCGTGGTGAAGGCCTCGTGGCCCGGGGTGTCGAGGAAGGTCAAGACACGACCGTCGTGAACGGCCTGATAGGCACCGATGTGCTGGGTGATGCCGCCGGCCTCACCGGCGACCACGTTCGCGTTGCGAATGCGGTCGAGCAGCTTGGTTTTACCGTGGTCGACGTGGCCCATCACCGTGATCACCGGGGGACGCTCGGGCAGATCGTCGTAGTCCCGCTCGTCCTCGGGCACGTCGAGCTGACGAACCAGCTCGACCTCCTGCTCCTCGCCCGGGTCGACCAGACGCACCTCGGCGCCGATCTCGGCAGCGAACAGCTCGATCATGTCGTCGGTGAGCGATTGGGTGGCCGTGACCATCTCGCCCTGTTGCATGAGGAAGCGCACCACGTCGGCGGCGGTGCGGTTCAGCTTGGGGCCCAGGTCCTGGGGCGGCGAAAGCCGCTCGACCACGATCACGCCCTCGGGCACCGCCGCATCGTCGGGCGTGTAGCTGGGGGCGTCCATGGGCTGCAACTCGTCACGGTTGCGACGACGACGGCTCTTACGGCGCCGTGGTGGCCCGCCTGGGCCGCCACCTGGACGACCGCGACCGGGTGGGCCGCCACCGGGACGCGGCGGGAAGCCGCCACCGGGAGGCATG
>ERZ724504.227-NODE-227-length-31951-cov-9.051762_pt1 | contig 31951 bp, 27 predicted proteins | sample MGYA00376037_ERZ724504 | MGnify/ENA primary metagenome ERZ724504 (study PRJEB28724, sample SAMN07190888) | wastewater metagenome | isolation source: influent of sewage treatment plant in Hong Hong | place: USA: Christiansburg, Virginia | collected 2016-03-01 ... | reverse complement strand
GCCCTTGATACTGGCAACCTTCCGTCATGCACAAATGCGAGCGGTGCTCACTATTGCGGCGGGGTATGGGCAGGGCATTGGCGGCCTGCGCCGCAGCCATCATCAGCCAGGGGTCTGACTTGTTTTGCAGCAGTTGCTGCACCTCTTGCGCCAGCGCAGGGGCAGGCATGGCCAGCGGCAGACCTGCCAACTGAGCCGGAGTCGATTGCGCTGCAGCGGCGCTGACAGGTTGCAGCTCCAGCCAGAGCAGCGCGCTGGTAGCCAGCCCTGAGGTCGCACCTGCAGCAGGCCCTTGCGGCTGCAAAACCATTGCCAGCGGGCCGCTGGAGAGTGCAGACAGCTCAGCCACCGGCAAGCGCATCGGAGCCATGCCTTGCGCAGGGCTGGCAGAAGGTGAAAGAGAGGGGGAAGGCATAGCGCCCCCCACCACCTGCGCCCATGCGGCAGGCACTTGCAGCGTCAGCGAAAAGCCGCGCTCACCTTGCGGGGTGACCAGCGTGCCTTGCTGCACCAGCCAGTTTTGCAGCAGTGGCAAGCGCGGGGTAGTTGTGGCGACTGCAGGGCTGCGGCCCGCTTGCTCCAGTGCGGCGGCCGCCGTGGGCGACAGTGCCGCCGCCGTTTGCAAGGCCGAGCTGGGTGCTATGAGACTGGGAGAGGCCGAGCCTGATTGCGCTGAGGCCGCCTGAACCAGCGCCTGCATCAACGCCAGCGAGCCCTGTTGCCCGGCCAGCAATTGCAAGGGCTGAGTCTGGCCTTGAACCGTGACATTAATCTGCGCCAGCAGGTTCTGCAAAAACTGTTGCGTGGCCGCAGGCAAACCTTGCGTGGACCATGTAGCAGCGGGTGCGCCGGGGCTGCCTTGAATTTGCAGGGCCAGCTGGGCAATCAAATGCTCAAAGGCTTGCAGCTTGAGGTTTTGCAAGGTCTGCGCTGACCATTGCACGCTGCTCGTCACAGGTGCTGCGGGCTGTGTGGGCTGCAACTGCCCATCAGCGGGCAAAGCGGCTGCAGGAACCGCCGCCAGCGCGCCCACAGCCGCCTGAGTCTGCCCCGTTGGGACAGAAACCGGCAATACGGGGGTGATGGGGCGGAGGGGCTCAGTCATGGCAGTCCAGAGTCAATCGCAAAACAGGGATTGCGCCATTGTGCAGCCCTGCCAGCCTGCGAAAGATACTATCAAAAACAGAGCTGCAAGCGCTTGATAAATAAGCACTTGAGCCTTGTTTGGCTTGAAATCAGGCTTCAGCCGGATAGAAGAGCTTGCGCGTGGTGGTGGACTTCACGGCCTGGGCAATGGCACCGATATGGTCGGGCGTAGTTCCGCAGCAGCCGCCCACGATGTTGACCAGACCTTCGGCCGCGAACTCGTGCACCAGGCGGCTGGTGATCTCGGGCGTCTCGTCAAAGCCAGTGTCGCTCATGGGGTTGGGCAAGCCGGCATTGGGGTAGCAGCTGATGAAAGTATCAGGAGCAGCCTTGGCCAGCTCTTGCACATAGGGGCGCATCAGCGTGGCACCCAAAGCGCAGTTCAGGCCAATCGACAGCGGATTGGCATGGCGCACGCTGTGCCAGAAGGCGGTCACAGTCTGGCCGCTCAAAATACGGCCCGAGGCATCAGTCACCGTGCCGCTGATCATGATGGGCAGCAGCTCGCCGGTTTGCTCAAATGCCTCATCCACCGCAAACAGCGCGGCCTTGGCGTTCAGGGTGTCGAAAATCGTCTCGACCAGAATCACGTCAGAGCCACCTTCGATCAGCGCCAGCGTCTGCTCCAGATAGGCTTTGCGCAGCGATTCAAACGTGACGTTGCGCGCCGCAGGGTCGTTCACATCGGGGCTGATGGATGCGGTCTTGGGCGTGGGGCCCAGAGCACCCGCCACATAGCGCTTGTGATCCGGCGTGCTGTACTTGTCGCAAGCTGCGCGTGCCAGCTGGGCGCTTTTCAGGTTCATCTCATAGGCCAGATCGGCCATGTGATAGTCATCCTGCGCAATCGTGGTCGCACCAAAGGTGTTGGTCTCGATCAGATCGGCGCCCGCGGCCAGATATTTTTCATGGATATCGCTGATCACATCGGGACGCGTGATCGACAGCAGCTCGTTGTTGCCCTTGACGTCGTAGGCAAAGTCCGTGAAGCGGTCGCCCGCACCATCGGCACCGGCATAGCCTTGGCCACGGTACTGGGCCTCGCCCAGCTTGAAACGCTGAATCATGGTGCCCATGGCACCGTCCAGAATGACAAGTCGCTTGGCAAGCGTGGCGGGCAGGTCCTGGGCTCGGGTGTAGGCGGGGGTGGTGTGCAGCTGGCTCATAGACCGCCATTGTAGGAAAGCTGGCGGGGTCTGCAGGCCAGCCGGGCATTGCCTGAGCGGCATCGCCTATGCAGATGGATACCCTGCCGACCAGCGAGACTCAGAACGCGCGCTTGGCCATGCGAAAGGTCAGGTTCCAGCGCTCTGCGCCCAGCAGGTGATGTGACCCATCTTTGAGCGGGCTGACGCCATGAAACACCAGCCGCGAAGGCCCACCCCAGACCACTACATCGCCATGAGTCAGCGCCAGACGCTTGACCGGGTTCTGACGCGCCAGCCCACCCCAGAGAAAGGTGCAGGGCAGGCCCAGCGACACGGAGACGATGGGCGCGGCAAAGTCAGCTTCATCCTGATCGCGGTGCAAGCCCATGCGGGCACCGGGCTGGTAGCGGTTGATCAGGCAGGCATCCGGCGCAAAGCCCGGATAAGCAGCAGCCGCCGCCGCGGCCACGGCCTGTTCATACAAAAAGGCGGGGATGGCTGGCCAGGCCTTGCCCGTCAGAGGATCGACGGCGCTGTAGCGGTAGCCGTTGACATCCGATGTCCAGCCCCAGTCACCGGCATTGGTAATCGCCACCGACATGGATTTACCGCCGGGAACCTGCATGACCCTCAATGCCGCATGCGCCTGCAAGGCTTGAACGGCCTCCATCCAGCGCAGCTCTGAAGTCGCTGCAAAGCCACGCAGCAGCACAGCGCCCTCATCAATGATTTCGGGCGGCTGGGCTTCGGTCTCGAACAGCGGCAGGCTCATGGCGTCATCATCGCCGATTGCCTAGTAGCAACAATGGACCTGATGGTTCAGGCTGCGCGCCCCTGGCGCTGCGCAAACGCCAGCACGGCCTGCAGCAGGCACTGCATGGTGGGCTGAATGCGCGCAGCTGTTTCAGGCAGGTAGTCGAAAGGCATCTGCTCCTGCATATAGCTGGACTGGGTCATCTCCAGCTGCACGGCGTGAAAGCCCTGCTCAGGCTGGCCGTAGTTGCGCGTGATGTAGCCGCCCTTGAAGCGGCCGTTGAGCACGCTGGTGTGGCCCAGTGACTGCTGCGCAATGTCCAGCAGTTGCTGGGCCAGTGCCGCATCGCAACTCTTGCCGTCAGCCGTACCCAAATTCATATCCGGCAGCTTGCCTTCAAAAAAGCGCGGCAGTACCGAGCGAATGCTGTGCGCATCCCACAACATGGCCACGTCATGCAGGCGTTTGATGCGATCGAGCTCGGCGCGCAGTTGCGCGTGGTAGGGCTGCCAGTACAGCTCGCAGCGGCGCGCGATCTCGGCATCATCAGGCTCATCCGCCTTGCTGGCATAAAGGGGCTTGCTATCAAAACCATCGACAGGGCACAGCCCCGTCACGCTCTGGCCCGGATAGAGACTGACCCCATCTGGCGAGCGGTTCAGGTCAATCACATAGCGCGAATGCGTGGCCACAAGGATGGAGGCACCCAGCACCTTGGCAAAGTCGTAGAGCGCTGGCATATGCCAGTCGGTGTCATGCACTTCACGCCCCTCGGGCGTGAGCTTGGCGGCGATGTCGCCCGGCACATGGATGCCGGTATGCGGCATGGAGATCAGCAGCGGCGCATGACCCTGGTGAAAAATGAAAGAAGGCATCGATGCACTTATCACAGCTCGAACACCTTGCCAGGGTTCATCAGCCCCAGTGGGTCCAGTGCCAGCTTGATGGCTCGCATGGCGGCCATTTCAGCGGGCGTGCGGCTATTGCTCAGATACGGTTTTTTGTGCAGACCAATGCCATGCTCGGCAGAGACACTGCCCTTGAACTCGCCCACCAGCCGGTACAGCTCGGCTTCTACGGCATCGCACTCGCCGTTCACGGTGGCCCCATCCACAGACACATGCAGATTGCCGTCGCCCACATGGCCGAAGTACAGCGAATGCTTTTGCGGCCAACGCGCAGTAAAGGCGGCTTCGCAGGCATTGGCAAAACGGCCAATATCGGCCTGCGGCAGGCTCACGTCGAAATTGATGGCCGGATGCATATGGTTGTTGAGCTCGGCCGGGGCTTCGCGCAGCTTCCACAACTGCTGGGCCTGCGCCACAGACTGGGCGACGATGGCATCCAGCACCTCGCCTGCTTCCATGGCTTCTTCCAGCACTTGCTGGATATCGTCCTGCAGTTGTGCCTCGTTCTTGCCATCTACATTGATCAGCGCCAGCATGGGGTGGCGCTCGGCAAACGGGGCCGAGAGTTTGAGCCAGGAAAGCGATGCCTGTACAAAGCTGTCCCACATCAGCTCATAAGCCGCCACGCTGTTGCCAAAGTGCGATTGCATGCGCCCCAGCACAGCCAGCGCCGTGTCGAAGTCAGGCATGGCGACCAGCGTGGTGGCCGTCGCCTTGGGCGCGGGGCGCAGGCGCAGCAGCACCCGGGTGATGACGCCCAGCGTGCCTTCAGCACCGATAAAGAACTGCTTCAGGTCGTAGCCCGTGTTGTTCTTGATCATGGGGCGCAGCATGGGCAGCACCGAACCATCGGCCAGCACCACCTCCAGCCCCAGCACCTGCTCGCGCATCATGCCGTGCTGCAGCACGCCGTTGCCACCGGCATTGGTCGAGACATTGCCGCCAATCTGGCAGCTGCCGCGCGCACCCAAGTCCACGCCAAACACCATGCCTGCGGCCACAGCGGCCTCTTGCACGGCCTGCAGCGTCACCCCAGCCTGCACCTGCATCAGCCCCGTCTGGGGGGTGATGTCTTCAATGCGGTTCATACGGTCCAGCGACAGGGCCACCGTTCCTTGTGTGGGCGTGGCAGCACCAGCCAGCCCGGTCATGCCGCCTTGCGGCACCACTGCCACCTTGTGCGCCGAACACAGGCGTAGCGCCGTGCTGACTTCCTCAGTGGTGCGCGGGCGCACCAGCGCCAGCGGCTGCTGGGGCGGCGTTCCACTCCAGTCCGTGTGGTAGCGCTCGGGCACGTCGGCACCACGCAGCACCACGTCGGTGCCGAGGGTGGAAATCAGTTCTTGAATCAATTGTTCTTGGGACATCAGCAACCTTTCACGCCGCCGCGCTGCGCCTTGATGGACGGGCCATGGCCTGAATATTCGCGGGGAGCGTGTTGACACGGGGAGATGTCTTGATTGTGCGCGGTAGACACAGGCCTCACGCACTGGGAAATACTTAATCCCTTATCTGCAGCAACTTTGCGCCCCTGTAGCGGCCGACCCGCATTTGCTGGTGTAATTCAACCCATGGTCACACACTCTTCCATGTCGCTGCACGGGAAAATTCTCACCGAGATTGAGCAAAACATTCTCAGTGGCCGCTGGCCGCCCGGCTACCGCATCCCCTCTGAGATGGAGCTGACAGTCCACTACGAATGCTCACGCATGACGGTGAGCAAGGCACTGAACAAGCTGGTTCAGTCCGGCCTGCTGGAGCGCAAGCGCAAAGCGGGCAGCTTTGTCACCCGCCCGCACACCAGCTCGGCCGTGCTGGAGATTCCGGATCTGCGCCAGGTGGTGCTGGGCATGGGGCTTGAGTACTCCAGCCAGTTGCTCAGCCGCAAACAGCGGCGCAGCACGCGTGATGACATGGAGGCCATGCGCATGGCCAAGCCCGGCCCTATCGTCCATGTGCTGTGCCTGCACATGGCGGGGCAACGGCGCTTTTGCATAGAAGACCGCCTGATCAACCTTGAATCCGTTCCCGACGCCGAGCACGAGTCGTTTACCGAGCACAGCCCCAGCTCATGGATGGTGAACCATGTGCCGTGGAGCTCGGCCGAGCACCGCATCCGCGCCGAAGCAGCGAGCGAGGAAAACGCAACCCGGCTGGAGATTCCCCCCGGCTTCCCCTGCCTGGTGATTGACCGCCGCACTTGGACGGGCCAGCTGCCCATCACCTTTGTGCGCCTGACCTACCCGGCCGACGTGTACGAGCTGGATGCGCATTTTTCGCCCTCCACCATCGCCCCGGCAACCTGATTGCGCATAACCCGGCTTGTGCGCCACGCCAGAGTGCGGCGCACAATAGGGCACATTTTTTGACGCTTGTTATTAGTGAATAAATTGGCATCTAGCCCTTATTCAACAAGCGTTAACAGCTATAAATTCAAGAGTACCCGGTGTCTTCCGCGCAATCCATTCTGCAAGCCGTTTTTGGCTACGAGCAATTCCGTGGCCCCCAGCAGGCCATCGTCTCGCATGTCATCAACGGCGGCGATGCACTGGTACTCATGCCCACGGGCGGCGGCAAATCGCTGTGTTATCAGGTGCCGGCTATTGCGCGCCAGCAGCTCGGCCATGGGGTGACCATCGTGGTGTCGCCGCTGATTGCGCTAATGCACGATCAGGTCGGTGCGCTGCACGAGGCCGGCATCAGCGCTGCCTTTCTGAACTCCACACTCAGCTACGACGAAACGCAGGAAGTAGAGCTGCGCCTGCAAAGCGGCGACATCACCCTGCTCTACGTCGCGCCTGAGCGGTTGAACACGCCGCGCTTTCTGGGCCTGCTGGATGATCTTCTGGCGCAAGGCAAACTGTCACTGTTTGCGATCGATGAGGCGCACTGCGTAAGCCAGTGGGGCCACGACTTCCGCCCCGAGTACCGCGCCCTCACGGTGCTGCACCAGCGCTTTGCAAGCGTGCCACGTATTGCGTTGACGGCAACGGCTGATGCGCTGACGCGCGCTGACATCATCGAACGCCTGCAGCTTGAGGCCGCACAGCACTTCATCAGCAGCTTTGACCGGCCCAATATCCGCTACAAGATTGCTGAGAAAAAAGACGTCACCAACCAGCTGCTGCGCTTCATTGAACGCGAGCATGAGGGCGAAGCAGGCGTTGTCTACTGCCAGTCACGCAAGCGCGTAGAAGAGCTGGCACAGACGCTGGCGCAAAGCGGCATCAACGCCCTGCCCTACCACGCCGGTCTGCCGCAGGAAATGCGCCAGAACCATCAAGACCGCTTTCTGCGCGAAGAAGGTGTGGTGATGTGCGCCACCATCGCCTTCGGCATGGGTATCAACAAGCCCGATGTGCGCTTTGTGGCCCATGTGGACATGCCCAAGAACATCGAAGGCTACTACCAGGAAACTGGCCGCGCGGGCCGCGATGGTCTACCCGCCGATGCGTGGATGGCCTATGGCCTCAGCGATGTGGTCAACCAGCGCCGCATGATTGACGAGAGCCCTGCCGAAGAACAGTTCAAGCAAGTCATGCGCGGCAAGCTGGATGCGTTGCTGGGCTTGGCCGAGGCCACAGACTGCCGCCGTATACGCCTGCTGGCCTATTTTGGCGAGCAATATGGGCAGGAACCCAGTCTGGACGGCAAGCCGCTGCAGGCCGTGGGCCGCACCCATTGCGGCAACTGCGACAACTGCCTGGAGCCGCCTGCGCTCTGGGATGGCACGGACGCTGCGCGCAAGCTGCTGTCCACCATCTTCCGCGTGCATGAAGCCAGCGGCCTGACCTATGGCGCAGGTCACATCATGGATGTGCTGCGCGGCAAAGAGACCGACAAGGTGGCCCAGTTCAGCCACGAGAAAGTCTCCACCTTCGGTATTGGCAAGGATTACTCAGAGCCACAACTGCGCGCCGTGATGCGCCAGCTGCTGGCCACAGGGGCACTGGGCCTGCACAAGGTGGTGAGTGAAAACAGCGGCCATGTGTTTGACACGCTGTGCCTGGCTGCAGGCTCCCGCGCCGTGCTCAAAGGCGAGGTGCAGGTGCAGTTGCGCGAAGCCGTTGCCGCATCGCGCAGCAAAAAATCGAGCAAGAAGTCTGCTGCCAATGCAGCCGCCATCAACCTGGGGCCAGATGCGCAAGTGCGCTTCATCAACCTCAAGGCCTGGCGCGCCGAGGTGGCCAAGTCGCACAATCTGCCGGCCTATGTGATCTTCCACGATGCCACGCTGGCATCGATTGCCGAACTCAACCCCCAGTCACTGCAGGAGCTGCAAGGGGTGAGTGGCATGGGCGCCAAAAAGCTGGATGCGTATGGAGCCGAGGTACTGCGCGTGGTGGCTCTGGGCTAAGCCACGGCACCTGCATCAGCGCCAGCGCCAGCGCCAGCGATGTCCAGGTTGTGCCAACTTGGACATCTCCACAATTCCCACACAAATGCTCGACAGCCCGGAAATATTGCAGCCTCACACTGCAGCCGCATACCGTTTACCGGATTCCTTTTTGCGGAGCGTTTTCTGCTGTGATCAATACTGCCCAATTGCTGGCTGACGAAGCCAAATACTGCTCGTTTGGCGACACCGTCCACTACGTCAATCCCCCGAAGATTTTCACAGGCTGCGACGGCAGCTATATGTACGACGACTCAGGCACCGCCTACCTCGATCTGCAGATGTGGTATTCGGCCGTCAACTTCGGCTACAAGAACAAACGTCTTGAGCAAAAGATGATCGAGCAGCTGCAAGAGCTGCCCCAGGTGGCAAGTCAGTACCTGCACCCTACCAAGATTGAACTGGCCAAGTTCATCGCCGAAGACGCCAAGAGCAAATGGGGCAATGACGGCCGCGTGCACTTCAACGTGGGCGGCGCACAAGCCATTGAAGACTCACTGAAAGTGGTGCGCAATGCCACCGGCGGCAAGAGCCTGATGTTCGCCTTTGAAGGCGGCTATCACGGCCGTACGCTGGGTGCCTCTTCCATTACCTCCAGCTACCGCTATCGCCGCCGCTTCGGTCACTTCAGCGACCGCGCTCAATTCATCCCCTTCCCCTACCCCTTCCGTCGCCCCAAGGGCATGACCGCTGAAGAGTATGCAGATTCGATCGTGCGTGAATTTGCCCGCAAGTTCGAGAACGAATATCACGCGGTCTGGGACCCCAAGACCAACCAGTGCGAATACGCAGCCTTCTACATCGAGCCCATTCAGGGCACCGGTGGCTACGTCATCCCTCCTGCCAATTTCTTCACCGGCCTGAAAAAGGTGCTGGACGACCACGGCGTGCTGCTGGTGGTTGATGAAATCCAGATGGGCTTCTGGCGTACGGGCAAGCTGTGGTCTGTGGAAAACTTCGGCATCAAGCCCGATGTGCTGGTGTTCGCCAAGGCACTGACCAACGGCCTGAACGCACTGTCCGGCCTGTGGGCCCGTGAAGAGTTGATCAACCCCACCGTGTTCCCACCGGGATCCACGCACTCCACCTTCGCCGCCAACCCTCTGGGAACGGCTCTGGGTCTGGAAGTGATGCGCATGACGCACGAAATGGACTTCGGTCGCCAGGTGTGCGAATCAGGTGCCTACTTCCTAGAAGGCCTGAAGGAGCTGCAAAAGCGCCACAAGGAAATCGGCGATGTGGACGGCATGGGTCTGGCACTGCGCGCCGAAATCTGCACCGAAGACGGTTTCACGCCTAACAAGGCACTGCTGGACAAGATGGTGGACATCGGCCTTGAAGGCGGTCTGGAATACCAGGGCCAGAAGCGCGGCCTGGTGCTAGACGTGGGCGGCTACTACAAGAACGTGATCACCTTCGCGCCTTCGCTGATGATTTCGCGCCCCGAAATCGACGAAGCCATGGTGCTGCTGGATCAACTGCTGACCAAGGCAAAAAAGGGCTAAGCCCCTGAGCGGCTTTGCCGCTCCCCCTCTCTCGCTTTGCATTCGCCATGCGGGAGAGGTGCAACGCTTTTGCTGCGAGGCGGCTCTTGCCTGACGCCTCTGCCACGGGTCACGCCGGCTGCGCTGGCATGATGGAATTTTCAACCCAATAATGAGCCGCAATGGCATCGCAAAGTTTGCGCAACCAGCTGGAGCCTGACGGACTGCTGCAGCAATTCACCCAGCACCCTCCTGAAGGATTTACGCTGCTGAACCACGGTCCGGCTCCCGCGTTCACCGCACCATTTGACTTGCTGACCACTGCAGATGACGCGCTCAAGGCGCGTCTTTTGTCGTTACCGGGCGGCCCATGGCTAAGTTCAAAGCTCACGCTGAAAACCGACTTTATCGGCACCACCGTCAGCGAATATGCGCTGCTGCCTCAAGGCATTGCGGCAAACGCACTGGCGCAGCAATTGCGAGCCATGGCTGGCCGCACCCTGCTGACCATCGTCAAGGATTTGCCGCAGGCATCACCGCTGCTTTCTGAAGATGAAAACCGTTTCTCCAGAGAAGTCGCTCAAGCGCTTTCAGAGCAAGGTTTTATTGCGCTGGAAGGGCAGGCACTGGCTTATGTACCCATCACCTTTGCCAGCCTTGATGCGTATCTGGCCGGCCTTTCAAAAAACCGCAGAAGCAGCCTTAAACGCAAACTCAAAAGCCGCGATCAGCTGAGCATAGAGCGCATTCCCACCGGCCCGGCATTTGCTGATGAAGCACGTGTAGATGCCTACTACACGCTGTTTGATGCCGTGTATGCGCAAAGCGAAATTCACTTCGACAAGCTCACGCGCGCCTTCTTTGCCAACCTGCTGCGTAATGGGGACAACGGCGGCATCGTGTTTGAATACCGTGATCTGGAAAGCCGTGCCTTGCTGGGCTGGAACCTCTGCTTTGAGCATGGCGGCAAACTGATCGATAAATACATAGGCCTGTCCTACCCGGCAGCCCGCACAGCCAACCTCTATTTTGTAAGCTGGATGGTCAATCTCGAATACGCACTGGAACGCGGCCTCAGCCACTATGTGGCGGGCTGGACCGACCCTGAAGTCAAGGCCCAGCTGGGTGCTAGCTTCACGATGACGCAGCACGCTGTCTTCATCCGCAACCCGGTGCTGCGGGCCTTTGGAAGACGTTTTTCCAGACTGTTTGAAAACGATAGCCAGTGGGGCAAAAAAGCATGATGCGACAACACCCCCCCGTTGTTCTGGACGTCGATGGATCGGTCGGCCCGCTCAGCCATGAGCTGCGCCTGCCGCTGGCCGACTGGCAAGAGCTGGTGCGCTTTGGCTGCGGCCTGCGCAGCTTCAAACGTTTCACTGCCGCCATGCACGACAAGCTCCCGCCCCTGCATGGCACCGTACTCATGGGCAGCGGTGACTTTCACCACCTGAGCTGGCCGCTGATTGAGCGCTGCATTGCGCAGCAAGGCTTTACGCCCAAAAACCCTTTACGCGTGCTGGTGCTGGACAACCATCCAGACAATATGCGTTTCCCCTGGGGCGTGCATTGCGGCTCATGGGTGCGGCGCGTGGCCATGCACCCGGCGGTATCCCAAGTGCATGTAGCGGGCATCACCTCGCAGGACATTGGTTCAGGTCACGCCTGGGAAAACTATCTGCGTCCGCTACGTGCTGGCAAGCTCACTTACTGGAGCTGTGGCGTTGACACCAGCTGGGCCAAAAAAATCGGTTCCAGCAAGGCATTTCGCAGTTTTGCAAGCCTCACCGAGCTGGTGCAGGCACTGTCACTTCAAATGAGCGAATGGCCGCAGGACACCTATCTGAGCATCGACAAAGATGTGTTCGCACCCGAGGTTGTGCGCACCAACTGGGATCAGGGCCAGATGCTTGAAAAACAGGCCATGGGCCTGATCGATGCACTGCGCGGGCAGATCATCGGAAGTGACATTACCGGCGATGTATCGGCCTGGAAATATTCCACGTGGTGGAAGCGCCTGATGAGCGCAGGCGACGGTCAGGATACGCAGATTGATGCTGAGACGCTGGCTGCCTGGCAGGCTGGTCAGCATGGCTTGAATCAACGGCTGGTTCAGCGGATAGCGGCCAGCAGCACGAGTTAGAGCGCCTCAGCACTACCTTTCAACACTTCGCTTCAAGGAGCCGACAGGCTGAACCGGTTGACCGAAAAATTGCGGCGATATGCATTTGAAACCTTGGTCAAAATAGCAGGTGCTGCAAAAATCAAAGCGAACAGCGTTTGAGATATCTTGATTTCAAGGTGTTTCTTAGCTGTACCGCAGACTTATCAATCGCAAGCAGCTACTGTTTTTGATTGGCTTTAGCCCTGCGTGGCAGCCTGAATATTCGCCAGCACACGCGCAAACCGCGCATCATCCAGCCACGGGCTGTTGCTGATGGCCAGCAAGCGTTGCGCCCAGTCTCTCGCCCGGCTCACATCATCATGGCGCGCTGCACCCAGTACATGGTCGTAGCACCCATAGTCGGGCAGCACGTGGACAAAGGGCAGAGACAGCCCGCTGCCATCACCCCAATGGGCTTGCAGCACGGCATCTCTGATTTTCTGACTGGGCAGACGCAGCAAGATCACCGGCCAAACGCCTTGCGAATCTGCAGCGATATCGTCCAGCACCTCCAGCCCGCAAGCGCGTAACTGGGCCACGCGTACTTTGGCTTGCCCAGTGGTCTGCTGCTGAAAAGCACTCAGACGCCGCAAAGCTTTTGAGCCGACGGCCTGCCGCCAAGCGCCCAGACGGTGCTGCGGAATGAAGTCATCAAAATCATCCCCCGCCGCCTCAACCCAGTTGCCGCGCGACAAGGCTTGCTCCAGTGGCTTGCCATAAGCCATGCGCAGACCTGCCGGGCGATAGAGCGCGGCATAGCCCAGCAGCTCAACGCTGCGGCGCAGCTCCCACCAGAGATTGAATTGGGTCTCTGCACCCACAGTACTCAACACATCGCGCAACACGGCATCACGCGTGATGAGTACGCCGCCTTCAAACGTACTCAGCCCCTTGCCCACGGCCAGACTAAAAAAGCCCAGATCGCCCTTGAGCGCAACAGACTTCCCGTTGCTGCGTGCACCCAAGGCTTGCGCAGCATCTTCAATCACATAGGCACCCACAGCGCGCGCGCATTGCAACGCGGTATCCACATCGACCACACGACCACAAAGATGCGTGGGCAACACGGCCAGCGTCTTGTTGCTGCACAGCAGGCGAAGGCAATCGGCATCCATATCCAGCGCATCCACCCGCAGATCGCACAGACGCAGTTGCAGCCCGCATTGCGCAATGGCCAGCGCCACCAACGGGCAGGTATAGGCGGGGGCAATGACTTCGCTGCGCTCGGGCCTGAGCCGCTTGAGGCTACGCAAAGCCACCATCAGTGCCGAAGTGCCAGAGCACTCAAGCTGCACGCTTTGTACACCCAGCCAGGCAGCCATTTGCACGGCAAAATCATCCGCTCCCCAGGGCAGAAGATCTGCCCATTGCAACGGCAAGCCTGCCGTAGGGGGAGTCGTGATTTCGCGCATCTCAGCTCGTCTGTTCTGCCGCCTCAGGGGTCTCGCTCACTGCCAGGCACATGATGCCAGCCACGATGAACAGACAGCCGATGATTTGCGGCCAGCCAATCGGCTCATTGAACAACCAGTACGAGAGGGCCAGCACCGAAATAATCTCAAGATGCGAAGCTGCAAAAGCGGGCCCGATGGGGGCGTGTTTGAGCAGGCTCATCCAGGTAAAAAAGGCACCGATATAGCCGACAAAGGCACCATAAATCCAGGGCTGACCGAACACGCGAACCAGCCATGCGGGAGAGAACTCCAGCGGCAAGGCGGACTCTCCGGCCAGCTTGAAACTCAGCTGCGCCAGCGTGTCAAATGCCATGAGCACCATAAAGCCGATGATGTAGAAACGCTTCATCTCAATGCAGTCCCACTATGGCCACCCCGATGGAGACCAGCACAATGCCAACAACCCGCATGGGAGCGAGTTTTTCGCGGAACAGAACCCGGCCCAGAATCATGATGGCAACGATGTTGATGGAGCCCAGCAACACCCCATCTGACAGCGGCACCAGCGACAAGAATGCCAGCCAAACCACAAACTCAGCCACATAGCAGGCAATGCCTACCCACAGCCAAGGGCGGGCCAGCATGAAGCGCCAGCGCTCCATGCCATCGCGCTCGCCCGGCTCACTGGCTGCGGCCTTAAAGGCGAGTTGACCACCGCTGTCTACCAATACATTAAGCACCCACAGCGTCACCACCAGCGGCGAGAGATCACTGGCCATTCACACCCCTGACAGGCGCTGCGGTATAAGCGATACGCGCTATGAATTCGTTCAGCTTGGCGATCACGGTACGGCGCTCACGATCGATAGTGATCATGTGATAACAGTTGTCCAGCAGCACCAATTCGACCTTCGCATTCACGGCAATCCGCTCAATATCATGGGCATTGCTGACCGAAGAAATATCGTCTTCCTTGGCATGCAGTACCAGACAGGGTGAACGCAGCTGCGGCAGGTTTTTCATCACATACGCCGACAGCGCACGCAGCTCAATCACGCTCCACCACGGGTTGCCCGGCAGGCCGGCGGCAGAGCTGTCGCCACTGTTCATCTGCTCCACAATGCGGGCGCGCAAGGCTTCATCCTTGATACCGTAAGGCGGTGCTTCCATGAACACGCTGTTGCGGCCAATGCCCAGCAGGCGGAACAGTGGCAGCAAGAATGCAAGCCGCGTGTATGAAGGAATGCTCCATCCGTCATAGCGGAAGGTGGTTGACAACGCGCCCACACCGGCCACTTTGTCCGGGTGCTTCTGCGCCACTGCCAGCGACAGCAGCGAGCCCATGGACAGGCCCGCAACCACCACATGATCCACATGCCTGCCAAAGCGCTGCAGGCCAGACTCCACACTGCGCAGCCAGTCAGTCCAGCGCGATGCCACGAGGTCTTCCATCGCTGCGCAGTGGCCCGCCAGCTGCACGCCGTAGATGGTGAAGCCTTGCTTGTTCAAGCCCTTTCCCAGCAATCGCATCTCGGCAGGAGTTCCCGTCAGGCCGTGAATCAGCAGCACTCCAATGCGCGCATTCGGGCCTTCGCCGGGCATGACGAACTCATGGGGCGTCAGGCAAACTTCCTGCAAAGAGCTTTTCTGTATCTGAACCAGACCATCGGCAGCACTCATGCCACTTGCTCCATCCCGAGAACGACTTGCTCCAGCAGCTGAGTCGCCTGACCAAAATTCTCAAATCGCGCATGGGCAATGCCATTGTTCTCGCAATAGGCGATGAGCTTGTACTTGGCCAGCACAAAGTCGGCCTTGCCAGAGACGCAAAAATCTGAGGTGCTGTCGCCGATGTAGAGCACGCGGCCATGAATGGCCTGTTGCTCTGCCAGACGCTCGCACTTGCAGTTGCCACTGGCGCGTGCGCAGTGGTTGCTGGCCCAGGGGGAGTCAAGACGCCAGCTGCGCTCGCCGGTTTGCACCAGATGGTTGGCGATGACTTCCAGATCACCCAGACCATTGCGGTCCAGCACATGACGAATGGCGTAGTCAATACCGTCGCTGACGACCTGAACCTTGATGCCCAGCGCTTTGGCCTCTTGCACAAAGCGAATGAAATGCCCGTCAATCTCAATCGTATCCAGATGGGTCTGCAGTTCGGTCTCGCTCATGTCCAGCAAGGCAACCTGACCCTTCATGCATTCGCGTGAGCCTATGTCACCACGCTCCCAGGCGTCTTCCAGCTCCTGCCAGCCCGGCTTGCCAAAGCGGTTGAGCAAGGTGTCCGTCACATCCAGCAGGCTGATGGTGCCGTCGAAATCGCTTTGCACCATCCAGCCCGTCAAAGCTGTGCCCGTGGACGAAGGAAGAATTTGAATTCGCTTATTCATGGAAGCTAACCCTCACGTTCTGGCCCACTTTGGCATTGGCAGGGGGCTGGTCAAACACCAGCACAGATTCGACCACTCGTACCGGGCCGCGCTGGGTGTCATCCTGCAGGCGCGCCGGGCCGTAGACCGGGCTGACTCGCAGCACCGTGGCCGATGGAAATTCAAGCTTTTCTGCGCCGCCGTCGCCATCCACGGCCACATGGGCCTTCATGCCTTCACGGATAGCAGCCACAAAGCTCTCGTTGACTTCAGCGCGCACGATCAGCGGGCGTTGGGGCAGCAGCACAGCCACAGGGCTGCCGCTTTGCAGCATGCTGCCGACGTGTGCCGTCAGACGGATGACGGTTGCAGCCTCAGGTGCACGCAACTCGTGGCGCTGCTGCAGGGCGCGCAGCTGATCGACCTTGTGTTTGGCTACGGATGCCTCGGCAGCGGCAATGTCCACTTCAGCCTGCGCATCCCGCAGAGACTGGGCGGCTTCATCCACATTCTGCAAATCGGCCGCACCTTGTTTGGCGGCAGCCTGCCAGCGCGTCAACGTTGTCTTGAGTGCAGGCAAACGCTCTTGCTTGGCCTTGAGCTTGATTTGCGCCAGTTGCTGTTCCGATTCGGCGACGGCCAGATCGGCGCGGGCGGCATCATCGGCCAAGCGCAGCAAGACCTGGCCCTTTTGCACGCTCTGGCCTTCCTTGATCTGCAACTGCTGGACCACACCAGCGGCCGGTGATGCGAGGTCCAGCAAACCGCCCTCCACATCAATCTTGCCGCGGGCAACGGCGACCTGACTTTGCGGCTTGGCCTGCGCCGCCGCGACAGAAGCGGGGGATGCAGAATCCTGCGCTGGCGAGCACCCACCCAGCGACAGCAGAGCCGCCGCAAGCAGCGGCACACCCGAACTGAGGCTGAAACACAATGGGCTACGGTTCATGAATTATTCCTTGATGGGACTGTTCTGGCGCCAGTCGCTGCGGATAGCGCCGTCTTCCATACCCAGCACACGATCGGCATGGCGCACCAGCCGTGGGTCGTGACTGACGCACAGCACCGTCGTGCCATGGCTGCGGGCCGCACGGTGCAGCAGATCAATGACACGCTGGCCGCTTTCCGCATCCAGTGCGCTAGTGGGCTCATCGGCAAACAAAAGCTGAGGCTGCTTGGCAATGGCTCTGGCAATCGCAACGCGCTGCTTTTCACCGCCTGAGAGTTGCGCGGGACGCATATGACTGCGGTGCGACAAGCCAACTTCATCCAGCGCATCTTTGGCGCGGCGCAATGTCTCGGTGTTCTTGAGACCCATATAGCCCAGAGGCAGCTGCACCTGCTCCAGCGCCGTCAGCGCCGGGAACAGATTGAAGCCCTGAAAGACAAAGCCGGTATGGCGCAGGCGAAACTTCTCCAGTGCGCCAATGCTCATCTTTGCCAAGTCCTGCCCCAGTGCCATGGCACGACCACCATCGGGCTTTTGCAGGCCGGACATGAGCGACAGCAAAGTGCTTTTGCCGCAACCTGATGGACCCGAAATCAGGCTCAGCTCACCGGGTTGAAGACTGACAGAAAGCCCTTGCAGGACATGCACCTGAACGATGCCGGAGACAAAAGATTTTTCAAGGCGCACGGCCTCAAGACTGGGGGCGACCATATTCGCCGCAGATGGAGTATGAGGACGTTCGTTCGTCATGGCTTGCTGCTTGCTCCCTCAACGCAACAAAGTGGCCGGGTCGGCACGCAGCAAGCTGCGCATCGCGCCCAAACCAGACAGCAGGGACAGCACCGCGATCAGAATGGCGCAGGCAAGCACCGCCGCCATATTGAGCGCCACCGGCACACGATAGGTTGCGGCAATGCTCAGCAGCACAGCGCTGGTCAAGGCCGCCAGCACAAAGCCCAGACCGCCGATCCAACAGGCCTGCTCGACCACCACACGGCCCAGCGCTGCACGGCTGACGCCCAGTGCGTTAAGCACCGCATATTCACGCGCTGAACCGGCAACCACAGCCTTCAGCGACTGGCTGGTCACAATGGCGCCCACCAAACACACGATGACTGCCATAAAGAGCACGCCAGCGCCAGCGCCGGTGTCCAGCATCCAGTAGCGCTGCGAGCGCCGGGCAAAGGCATCGGCAGTCCAGACCTCATAAGGGCCAAAGCTGCTGCCGGTTTCACTCAAGCGCAGCTGAGCCTCTTGTGGTTTGGCACCCGGCTTGAGACGGGCTACAAAATAGGTGCTGCCGTTTGCCGCCGTGGTTTCTGCAATCTCGCGGGCCGTGCTGAGCGAAGCCAGTACGTTGACGCCACCCAGCCCGCGCAGGCCATCGACGGCGGCCACGATCTTCACCGCATGATTGTTGATCCAGGCAACGCTGCCTTCCTGCGCACCCAGCGTGCCCAAATCAGCACGATCCACAATCACGGCCCCCGGCTCGCGTAGCAGCTGACGCTGCCAGGAGGTAAGCACCTTGGTGAACATCATGGATTGATCCATCGCGCTGATGCCCGACAGATAGACTGAAACGCCACCGCCTGCCGCGCCTTGTGCACGGGTGCGAGCGCGCCAGTCACCATCGACCCAGACGTAAGGCTCCACCGCCTCCACTTCAGAATCCATGCGCAAGCGCATTTCAACATCGCTACCAATGTTGCGGCCGAAGTTGACACTCTGCGTACCCGGATAACCAACCCATAGATCGGCCGATGAGGACGTCACATAAACTGCAGCTGAGCCAAAAATCCCCAGCACCAGCGCTGCCTGCATAGCCAGCAGAACGCCTGAAAAACCCACGGCAAACACTGATGGGACAAAGCGTCGCCATTCATGAATCAGCGTCTTGCGCGCCAGAGCAATCAAGGCTTCACCTCGGCAGTCTGAGTGACGACGGAATCCAGTGGCGCTGCACCTACGGCTTTGTAGAGTGCGACATAAGCCAGTGCCTCGGCAGCCTTGGCCGTTGCCATCTCGCTTTGCAGCTGCAAGCTGGCGCGTGCGTTTTCAGCACCGCCCAGTTCACTGGACAGACCGAGTTGCTGACGCACCGCCTGAGCTTTATCACGCGATTGGTGAATTTGCTGGGCTGCGAGCAATGATTGCTGTCGCTGCTGCTGGGCGGCCACTGCTGCCAGCGAGCCTTCTGCCTCAGCAATGCCATTGAGCACAGCTTGGCGATAAGCCTTGATGCTGGACTGCAGCGCCAGCTCCTTGCCATCGGCCACTGCACGGCGGCGGCTCCAGTCAAACAGCGGAATATCAATCTGCGGACCCAGCATGGGGATGGAGTCCGAAGTCGAGCGGTGATTGCGGGTGATGTTGAACGAGTACAGCAGCGAACCCGTCAGCATCAGGCGCGGGTAAAGAGCGGCGCGGGCCACCCCCACCTCGGCAGCGGCCTGCTCTACAGCGGCTTCCGCATTCTGAATATCTGGGCGTTTGCGTAGCAAATCGGCGGGCAGCACTTCTATGGACTGCAAAGTGGGCAACACTGCATCAGCCTTGGGCTGCAGCCACTGCGCCTCAGGGCGATCTCGCCCCAGCAGGGCTGCCAATGCATGGGCTGCGCGCTTCTGGCTTTCATTCAGCAGCGCCAGCTGCGCCTCCTGCGTGCGCAGTTGCAATTGCTGCTGCTCCAAAGTCTGGGTATCCGTCAGGCGTTGATCACGGAGAATCTCTAGCAGCTGCAGTTGTCGCTGTGCTTGTTGCAACTGCTTTTGCGCCAGATTGCGTTGAATCTGGGCCAGCCTGATATCCAGATAGCGATGAACCACATCTGCCACCAAGGCCACGCGCGCTGCGTGCAACTGCGCAGCAGCATCCAGCACGCTCGCCGAGCCGGAGCGACGCGCAGCCTCTGCATCACCAAACAGACCCAAGTCCCAGCTCACATCAATGCTGGCATGGAAGTAGGTATCAACGGCGGCGATGTCCTGAAGCGTTCGCGCACCAGCACCCACGACAGGTAAGAATGCCGAGCCCGCCGTATCCGCCAGCAGGCGCTGCTGACGGAGCCTCAAAACGGCCTGAGCCACATCGAGATTCTGGGCCAACGCTTCATCGACCAGCGCATTCAGCGCCGGATCATTCCAGCCTCGCCACCATTGCGCCAGCTCGGAATTGTTCGTTTTCTGAGCAGATGCTTGCTGCCACTGCGCTGGTGCTGCCGAATCCAGTCGCACCTCAATAGGCGCAGCGCACCCTGCCAGCAATGAGATGGCGCACAGGCACAGACCGATACGGAGACGCGAAGCTTGGAGGGGAGATTTCACAGCGCTGCTAGGTCAAGCTATGGGTTCTCATCCAGAAAACCCGTGGAAGGCAGAAACAACTATCCATTTCGCCATTGAACGGTAAGAAGTTTTCGCCTGATTGCAGGATTTATGGAGGAATTATGGAGATGGGTCTGCAATTTCTTATTGCAGCCACTGAGACCATAATGCGTGGATAACAAGTTTCAGTGGGTCCGCTAGATGCATGACTTTTCTGCACACAAAACCATGACAAGCTCTTCTCAGCCCACTTCGACACCTCTGGTTCTCGTCGTCGAGGATGAGCCCAATATCGCCGGTGTACTCAGCGCTTATCTGGAACGCGACGGCCTGCGCATTCGCATGGCGCATGACGGGGAAGAAGCGCTGCAGAGCTTTCGCCAGTTGCGCCCCGATCTGGTGCTGCTCGACATCCACCTGCCCAAGGTCGATGGCGTGGATGTGCTGAAGATGATCCGCAGCGACGGCGATGTGCCGGTCATCATGGTCACCGCACTGGCTGACGATGTGGACAAACTGCTGGCACTGCGCATGGGGGCGGATGACTACGTAGTCAAGCCCTTTAACCCCCCCGAAGTCGTAGCACGCGTGCGTGCCGTGCTGCGCCGTACACAGGCCAAGCCTGCGTCAGTGGCAGCCCCTATCCGTGTCGGCCCCATCGAAATTGATGTCGAAGCCCACAGCGCTGCTGTTTATGACGATCAAGGCAATCCTGTTTCGCTGTCACTCACACTCACAGAGTTTCGCCTTCTGGCCTGCCTGGCCGCCCAGCCACGCCGCTGCTTTTCACGCTCTTACCTGATTGAAAATTGCTTGCCTGAAAGCGATGCGCTGGAGCGCGTCATCGACTCTCACCTCTCCAAGCTCAGGCGCAAGCTGCAACTGGCTGGGCAGGACGGTCTGATAGAAACCGTGCGCGGCATTGGTTACCGTCTATGGCCCTGGGACTGAACCGCATCTGGGTTCGCTTTGGCCTGTGGATCACGGCTGCGGTCCTGTTGGCCATTGCCTCTCTGGCGATTGGCGTGTTGGCGTTTTCCGAGCTGCAGTACCGCGAGTTCTACCGCCACCTGCCAAGTCCCATCAAGGCCGAGCTGGAAGCACTGAAGTCTCACGACCTGGAAGACAGCCCCAGAGCCTTACACATCTATTCCGAATACTGGGAAGGCGACCTCCTTTTTGGAGAGAAATGGTCTCTGGTGATCGGTCTTGCGGTGAGCCTGCCCTTCGGCATTGCCATGGGGTTCTGGATTTCGCGCCGCATCACCAGCCCACTCGCCTCCATGGTCGAAGTCGCCACCCATGTGAAGCGTGGCGAGCTGGGCTACCGCGCAGTCAAAGGCAATGCCCATGGTGAGATGGCAGAGATGATCGACGCCTTCAATGGCATGGTCGATTCACTGGAGTCCTTTGAAGCTGAACGGCTGGCCACGGCAGCCTCTATCTCCCACGAACTACGTACCCCGCTGACCGTTCTGCAGGCCAGGCTGCATGCCATCTGCGACGGTGTGATCGACACCAGCCAATCTGAGATGAGGGTACTACTGGCCCAGGTCGAGCATCTAGGCCGCCTGGTGGGCGATCTGCATACGCTCTCCATGGCCGGTGCAGGGCAGCTGTCCCTGCGCAAAGAGCGCATTGACCTGGCAACGCTGGTTGGAGAAGTGGTGGAAGAACTGCACCCGCAGCTGCAAAAATTCGACATGGCTTTGTCGCTGGACCTTCCCATGCAAGACGGCGACGGCAGCACGGACATTCGCGCCGATGCAGACCGGCTGCGCCAGATCACCACCAACCTGATCGGCAATGTGCTGCGTCACGCCAGCAGCGGCCACTGGCTGGGCATTCAGGTGTACACCGAGTCCGATCAACAAGGCCAGCACTGGGTCACACTCAGCGTCAGCGATGCTGGGCCTGGCCTTAACGCAGACCTACAGGCCCACCCCTTCCAGCGCTTTGCGCAGGCACCGGGAAAGCGCCGCAGAGAAGGCTCAGGACTGGGTCTTTCCATCGTCAAGGCCTTGGTCACCTCGCAGGGCGGCAATGTCAGTGCCGGCACATCAGATCGCGGCGGAGCGCGTTTTACGGTGCGCTTTCTTCGCCTTTAAACGCATCCTCATCACTCAGCATGGGGTAGAGCTTGGTCATGATCTGCTGCAAGCTTTGCTGCAACAGATCATGCGTGGCGCGATGCACTTCAGTCGCAGTTCCGGTTGTCGCTTCTATCGCTGGTTCAGCCCCTGCTTCATCACGCGCCAGCGTCCAGATTGCCGCCCATTGTTCAGCCTGTGACTGAACCACGGCCTGTGTCAGATCGTTCCACTGCTGCGGCACTGCCGGACTGGTGTAACGCCCCCGACCACGGCCAAAATGCGAGACCAGCAGGTACTTGAGCAGCACCTGACTGACCGTGGCATTCAGATAGTCCGCCGAGAGCTGAAAGCTCTGCTTTTCCTGATCGAACACCTTGTTCGCACCCCATGCTGCACCACCAAAAGTGATGGCACCGACCAGTGCGCCTACCAAGGCACCGGCACCCAGAGTCAAGCCACCAGCCATCAAATCAGCCCCCAAGCCTGTAGCTGCGCCTGCCGTCAGTGCACCCCACAGGCTCGCGGCCTGCGCATCGACGGGCGTATTGATCTTCAGCTGGCTACGTAGCTGCTCCTGTATCTGACTCGCGGCTTGACCGTCAAGCTGATGAATCTCAAGCAGGCGCTGAGTGGCCTGCACATCGGCTTGGCGCAGCTTCTGCATCAAGCGTTGCACCGCCGCTTTGGCGGGAGCGCTCAAACTATCTTCATCTACAGCCGTATTTCCCAGCTTGCTGGTGAGCTGGCTCAGGCTCTGCCAGGCTCGCTCCAGCAGCTTCCCTTGTTCAGGCTCCAGTTGTTCATGCAATCGGGCCACATCCAGCAATTGCGTGGCCATGACCTCAAGACTGGCCTGCTCGCGCTGCTGTTGCTTCAGGGAACGCTGATCGAGCAAGCGCTGATAGGCAGCTTGTTTGGCCTGCGGCAGCAGCGGCGCGATGGTCTGCATCATCTTGCGTTCATGCCACCAGCTGCGCGTAAAGGCATCCAGCACCAAAACATCACGCACCACGGTCTGAAAGCTTTGCGTCGCCTTCTGCCATCGTTGCAAATCACGCAGCGTCTGCTCTTGCGTGGTGTCGCTGCCAACCTGATTGAGCAGCACAATGACCGGATTGTTCAGCCAAGCCAGAATATTCATCTCGGCACTCCAGTAACCCGCATCCGCCGGGTCTTCTGCAGCATTGACGAGATACAGCATCACATCCGCATGGTCGCGCGCTGCGAGCAATGCGCGCTGGCTCAAATAAAAAGACTTGTCACGCCAGCGATCCCAGACATTGCTGAGGAACCAGCCCAGCGGATTACCCTGCTGCCGCAAGCGTTCGTACAGCCTGACCGAATCACCAAAGCCCGGTGTATCCCACAGCCAGAGCTCATCGTTTTGCTGCGTTTTTTGCAGCAGGTAGCGTTTGGATTGACTGGTCACATGGGCGGCATCAGCAATCTCACCTACATCGTCCGCCATCAGGGTTCGCGTTAGCGTGGTTTTGCCGATATTGGTGTGCGAAAGCAGGCACCACTGAATGCTGTTGCCGCTCAGAACCAGATCATGGCTATCAGTCATCTCAAGCTCCTACAGCAGGCACCAGGGCGGCATTCAGACCGGCGCTGCGTACAAATTCTTTCCACAGCTGCTCTCGCTCCTGCACCCGCGCCGGGGCACCGGTGTTGCGGACGCGAAAGTCTGCAGCCCACAGCCAGACATCGGTCTGCGGCCCCCAGAGGTTAAGCACCTGCGCCAGCAGGGCACCGTGAATTTCCACCTCAGGCGTGGCCGCTAAGTTCAACAACAGCACTTGCTGAGCATTGCCATTCGATGCAACGGACAAAGGCGATCCATAAGCCAGCGCGGGCAGCACTATGAGCTGAGCACCCGCGCCATAGTTTTGTGCGACATGGCTGCGCAAAGCAGCCTCGCGCTCTGGCGTGATATCCAGGCTATAGGGCTGTAGTTGCAAGGCGGTGGCACGCCCCGCCCAGTCGCGCTGCAGCTTTTGAAAATAGGGCTGCTGCAGCGGCAGAGCCAGATGCTGGTTCAACCACCAGACCTTGACGCCCTGCCACAGCGCCAGCACAAGGCGCGGCGCAATCACCATCAGGCCCAGCAGTAGGCTGTAGAGCTGTACCCAGAGCTGGCCTACCGTGGGGTACTCCAGAAACTGCATTAAGCCTGAAGGCACTGCAGGTACACCACTGGGGGCCCAGCCTTGCAGCGCCGTGACGTCAGCCAGAGTCCAAGGCGCTGTACCAAGCAGATACTGCAGGGGAGCAAACAGAATATTCAGGCAAGTCTGCACTGCGGATGGCGAGAGAAACGTACTTTCCCAGCCCACCTGGTAGGCGTTAGTCAGCCCTGTCAGCCACAGCGATGACAGCGCACCCAGCGCCAACATGGCCGCGCCCAGATGAATGGTCAAAGCCCACTGCGCATGGCGTGGTCGCTGATTGATCAGCCACCAGTTGCGCTCAAAATTCAGCGCCATTTTTCGCAGCCCTGTACCGCGCGAAACACTCCATTTTCTGGCTTGCAATTTCTGCAGCCAGCCACTGGGCGCTGCCACCGCCTGCTCTGCCTGTGTGGTCTGGCCCTGCACGGGCTCAAGCGGCATCACCACCGTTTTTTTGCGCTTGATAAGGCTGCGCACCCAGTTCACGACTAGCAGCACATAGACCAGCACATTCCACAGAACAATGCCTATTAACGACGGCGAGAGCAGGTCCACACGATGCGGATCCGTAATCGCATGGCCCACAAAGCCCAGTGCAAACGCACCCAGCAAAACGGCCAGCACCATCCAGCGCGAGACACCTGCCCTCTGCAGTGCCACTGCGCGGATATCGGCAGGCAGCTGCGCCGCTGCAATCACGCGTTTGGCACGCTCATGTAAAAACCGCTCAAAGGCGGCGCGACCACTGCCTTTGGCATTGCCTTGGGCGTGCAGGCACTCCTGGGTGATAGCGGTGCAACGCTCTGGCGTGGGCAGCGCTTCATGCGGAGCTGCAGTTTCCAGAGCGTGGGCAAAAACAATGTCGCGGGCAGAGCTGGCTTTCATGTCTCTATTGTGTTTCAGCCAAAGACATTGGCTCTAGAAATATCAAAACAATAGCTGTAAGCGCTTTTCAATAAAGGGCTACACGCCTATTTCATTAGTACTCCATTCGGGCTTGCCTGCACGTGCGTTTAGCCCACTGTGTGCTATGAATGCTGCTTTGCTGCAAAACACACAAGGAGACAAGCCATGACCCTCAATCCACAGGCCATGCCTGATGCCAGCGGCTTCTTCGGCCCTTATGGCGGCCAACTGGTGCCGCCCGATCTGAAGAAGTGCATGGATGAAATTTCTGCGGCTTACGAAGAGATCGTCAAGCGCAAAGATTTTCAGGATGAGCTGGCCTCGCTGTTTGCCGACTATGTGGGCCGCCCCAGCCCCATCTTTCACGCCAAGCGCCTGTCCGATCAACTAGGCGGCGCGCAAATTCACCTCAAGCGTGAAGACCTGAACCACACCGGTGCGCACAAGATCAACCACTGCCTGGGCGAGGCCCTGCTGGCCAAGTTCATGGGTAAGAAAAAAGTGATTGCCGAAACCGGCGCTGGACAGCATGGTGTGGCACTTGCCACGGCCTGCGCGCTGGTGGGCATTCCCTGCGAGATTCACATGGGCCAGGTGGATATCGAAAAAGAGCATCCCAACGTCACCAAGATGCGCATTCTCGGCTGCACCCTGGTGCCTGTGACGCGCGGCGCAGCAACACTCAAGGAGGCGGTGGACAGCGCCTTTGAGGTCTATCTGCAAGACCCCGTCAACACCATCTACGCCATTGGCTCCGTGGTCGGCCCCCACCCTTTTCCCATGATGGTGCGGGACTTTCAGTCCATCGTGGGGCGCGAAGCACGCGAGCAATTCCAGCACAAGCATGACAAGCTGCCCGACCATGTGGCAGCCTGCGTGGGCGGCGGCAGCAACGCCATGGGCATCTTCACGGCCTTCCTCAAGGATGAAGCCGTGCATCTGGTCGGCGTAGAGCCTGCCGGTGAAGGCGTGGACAAACCCGGCCGCCATGCCGCCACCCTCACCATGGGCAAGCCCGGCGAGATTCACGGCATGAAGTGCTATGTGCTGGAAAACGGCAATGGCACGCCTGCTGCCGTGCACAGCATTGCCTCGGGTCTGGACTACCCCGGCGTGGGCCCGCAGCACAGCTATCTGAAAGATATTGGCCGCGTGGACTACCAGTCCGTGAACGATCAGGAATGCCTGGATGCCTTCATGACGTTGTCGCGCGTGGAAGGCATCATCCCCGCGCTGGAAAGCGCGCACGCAGTGGCCTGGGCCATACGCGAAGCCCCCAAGCTGGGCAAGGACCAGCACATCCTGGTCAACCTCTCAGGTCGCGGCGACAAGGACGCCGATTACGTGGCCAAAAAACTAGGTCTGTAAGCCGCAGCAAAGGCCAGAGATGCATGCCATTGCAGCATCTCTGGCCCCATGCGTCATATCACTGACACAGCGACTGGTGAGCATCACAACCACCATCCCGCTTCTTCAAACCATCTACCTATGCAAGCATCTCACTCCTTGTTTCGTCTGTCTTCACTGAGTACCGCTGTGATACTGGCCCTGACACTCAGCGCATGTGGCGGCGGGGGTGACGGCCCCCCGCTGGAAATCATTCCCAAGTACCTGACGCTGGACGGCAAACCACCCCAGGTGATTGCGCACCGGGGCTACTCCGGCCTGTATCCAGAGCAGACACGCATGGCCTATGAAAAGGCTGCCGATGCCGGTGCCGACATGCTGGAGCTGGACATGCACCTCACGCGGGACTGCCAGCTGGTGGCGCGCCACAACGCGTGGCTGAGCGACAGCACCAATGTGGAGGAAGTCGCCAAGACCAATGCCGCGGTAGCTGCCCTCAAACGCACCACACCCGGCGTGCTGGTGAGTGTGAAGTACCCGCCCACCGTCGCTAACGGTCCCGCCAAGTATCTGAGTGACCAGATTGACCTCAACGACCCGCGTTCGGTGCTCAAGCCCTTGGTTGTCGATGGCGAAGACCATACAGGCGACTGGTCCGTCAGCGACTTCTCACTGAACGAGCTCAAGACCCTGCTGGCGGGCAAGATTCTGGACAACGCCAAAGACAGACCCACGGACCTGAATGGCAAGTTGCCCCTGATCAGCGCGCAGGATGTGCTGGACATCGCCGCCGCCAAGAGCAAAGAACTCAAGCGCACGATTCCCGTTTACGCGGAGACCAAGAACCCTTACTGGAACAACCAACAAGCCATTGCCAATGGCTGCGGATTGCCCGGCTCGCACCCTCTGGAAGATGCGGTGATGGCTCTGCTTGAGAAGAACCAGCTCAACAGCCAGAGTGCACCCATCTATATCCAGAGCTTTGACCCGGAAAGCCTCAAATACCTGCGCAAGGCCGGCATGAAGGCCAAGGGTGTGCAGCTGGTGGATGGCAATGACATCAACTTCCAGGACGGCTCCATGGTCTACATCACCAATGATGAATGGACCTTCATCAGCGGCCGACCTTACAGCTGGACATTGGCCGGTGACGCCCGCACCTTTGGCACCATGCTGACCACACCCGGCCTGGCCGAGATCAAGACCTATGCCGATGGCATTGGCCCCTGGAAGCCCCAGGTGCTGGCGCACTCTGTCGTGCCATACCTTGCCGGTGCTGGCCTCAAGGATGTGAATACGCTGAAAGACACTGGCCTGATTACCAATGCGCACAAGGCGGGACTGGTGGTACACAGCTTCACCTTCCGCGATGAAGCGGCGCGCCTGGCAGGCATTTACAAGGGCGATCCGGTGCAGGAGTTCCTTGCCTACTTCCGCCTGGGCATTGATGGTGTCTTCACCGACTTCACCGCCACAGGTGTCAAAGCGCGTGAGGCTTATGAGAAAGAGCTGAAAAAGTAAGCCGGTATTCCTGGCCACTTTATTCCGGCACTCTTGCGCGGCGCATCAAGCACCGCGCCCCAACGCCCAAGGTACTTCGGTGCCTTGGGCTTTTTCTTGCACCTGCCTCACCACAACCGGCATTACATCCCGTGTTCGGCCTGCGCTTTCTCAGCGCAACCCTCCTACATAGCGCGGTGCGCTGCGCGGCAGTATCTGCGGCTCTTCCGGAAGAGCAGGTGCAGAGGCGCTTGCCACTACAGGAGTCACTGCAGGGCTTGATGTGCCACCGCGCCTCGGCGTACTGGGACGGCTCCAGCTGCTCTGCAAGCGTTCGGCCAGTCTGGCCAATTCCTCGTCTGCGTTCTCATGGGCATGCGCCAGCGCAAAATCCGCCATGGCCTGCGCATAGAGCTGGTTGCCCGCCATCCATTCGGTATCTGTGACCCTCCCCGTCTTGCGGCGCAAAACCACATGCAGATGGGCGGCTATTGCCAGCCGTTCGCTGTCCTCCATACAAGCACCTCCTGACGTTTGACTCAAGCAAAGCGCGCGTACAGCTGTTTCAGTGCTGACGCTCCAGATGCAGGCTGATGTCCAGCCCTTCCATTTCCTGTACAGAATCCACCCGCAGCGGCATCACCAGGCGAATCAAAAACAACAAGACGGCCGTACCTACCGCGCTGTAGGCGGCTACGGCCAATACGGCGACCAGCTGGTTGAGCACGGTGGGGCTGGTGCCCGCGATCACCGGATCAGCAAACACGGCTGTCAGCACCGACCCGGCAATGCCGCCCACACCATGCACACCAAACACGTCCAGCGAATCATCGGCACCCAGACGGCGCTTGAGCCAGGTCGCACCCCAAAAGCAGACCACGCCGGCAATCAGTCCCATCAAGGCGGCACTGCCTACTTGCACGAAACCCGCAGCTGGCGTAATGGCCACCAGACCGCCAATCAGACCCGACAGCAGCCCCAGCAACGTGGGGGCTCCTCGCACCACCCACTCCATCAGCATCCATGCCAGGCCACCCGCAGCGGCTGCCACTAGAGTGACGACAAAAGCCAGTGCCGCACGCCCATCGGCAGAAAGGGCAGAGCCAGCATTAAAGCCAAACCAGCCAAACAGCAGCAGTGCGGTACCAATGGCTGTCCAGCCCAGGCTATGCGGCTCAAACGCCTCGGTTCCATAACCACGTCTGCGCCCCAGCATGGTGGCGCAGACCAAGGCCGCCACACCCGCATTCACATGCACCACAGCACCCCCTGCAAAATCGAGTGCACCCAATTGGTTCAACCAGCCGCCGCCTTCCCACACCCAATGGGCGACAGGGGCATAGACCACCACGCTCCACAACGCGGCAAACACCAGCAATGCGGCAAAACGCATGCGCTCCACCACGGCGCCCACAATCAGACAGGTAGTGATGATGGCAAAGGCGGCCTGAAACAGCGCATAGGCAGCCTCTGGCAAATGCGGTGCCAGATGGCTGACGGAGAGCATGCTGCGCTTGCTGTCGTAATGCAGCGAAGAGAACCAGGCACGGCTCAGATTGCCCAGCCACGGAGAGTCTGCAGAGAAGGCTAGCGAGTAGCCCAATGCGAACCAGGTCAGCGTCACGATGCAGGCTACGGCAAAGACCGCTGCCAGGGTATTGACCACATTCTTGCGGCGCACCAGCCCCGCGTAGAAAAGAGCAATCCCCGGCAGCGTCATCAACAGCACCAGGGCTGCAGAAATCATCACCCACGCGGTGTCTGCCTTTTCGATGGCAGAAAACGGCACCATTTCCATGCACTCCCTCCCTCGGTCAGTAGTTTTGACAGGTGGTAAGCAGGTTTTGTGCCAAAGAGTAACGAACCCACACCACCGCAGGCCCGGTTCTTGCATTCATTTGTCTGGCTGGTGACGGCAGGCACGATTCACGTGCTGCGCCTGTCACTCACAGATTCCACTGTCTGAGGAGACCTTTATGAATCGCAACGACGTTACCGAGAAAATCATTGCTGCCAAAGTGAGTCAAGGCCTGAAGTGGGAGGACATTGCCAAGGCCGTAGGCCTGAGCAAGGAGTGGGTCACCGCAGGCTGCCTGGGCCAGATGACGTTCAATGCCGCGCAGGCGGCCACGCTGGCAGGCATTTTTTCGCTCACCGAGGAAGAGACACGGTGGCTTCAGGTCGTGCCTTACAAGGGCTCCTTGCCAACCGCCGTGCCCACCGATCCATTGGTCTATCGCTGGTATGAAATCGTCAGCGTTTACGGCAGCACCATCAAGGAACTAATTCACGAAGAATTCGGTGACGGCATCATGAGCGCCATCGATTTCAGCATGGACATACAGCGTGAACCCCATGCCAATGGCGACCGCGTGCAAGTGCTGCTTTCAGGCAAATTCTTGCCCTACAAGCCCTATTAAGCGGCTTTAGTTCAGCGCCACGGCTTTGAGATGGACTGACTACAAGCGCCCAACAAAAAGGCCGTGCATGCACGGCCTTTGAAGGAAGCCAATGTGGCCTTAGCCCAGATTGGGCGCTAGGAAGCGGCGCAGTTCCTCAATATCCATGCCGCGACGCTCGGCCATATCGGCCAGCTGGTCTTCACCAATCTGGCCCACGTTGAAGTACACCGCTTCAGGATTACCGATGTAGAAGCCGCTCACGCTCGATGCAGGGTTCATCGCCAGACTCTCGGTCAGCGTCATGCCGATGTCGTCGGCCTGCAGCACCTTGAACAAATCGATCTTGGCTGTGTGGTCAGGGCAGGCGGGGTAGCCAGGAGCCGGGCGAATGCCCTTGTACTGCTCTTTGATGAGTTCCTCGTTGCTGAGGGTTTCATCTTCGGCATAGCCCCACAAATCCTTGCGCACGCGCTGGTGCAGGCATTCGGCAAAGGCTTCGGCCAGGCGGTCAGCCAGGGCCTTGAACATGATGCCGCTGTAGTCGTCCAGCGCGGCTTCAAATTCCTTGTCCTTCTTCTCGGCACCAATGCCTGCGGTCACGGCAAACATGCCTGCGTAGTCTTTGATGCCTGATTCCTTGGTGGCGACAAAATCGCTCAGACAACGGCTGGGGCGCATCACGCCATCCACCATCTGCTTTTCGGTCTGCTGGCGCATGCCGTACCAGGTCATCAGCACTTCGCTGCGTGACTCGTCGGTGTAGAACTCAATGTCGTCACCCACACGGTTGGCTGGGAACAAGCCCATCACGCCATTGGCCTGCAGCCAGCGGCCTTCGATGATTTTCTTGAGCATGGCCTTGGCATCGGCCTGCACATTGCGCGCTTGCTCGCCCACGATTTCATCGTCGAGGATGGCAGGGTAAGAGCCCGCCAGATCCCAGGTCTGGAAGAACGGGCCCCAGTCGATGTACTGGGCAATTTCGGCCAGATCAAAGTTCTTGAACACGCGGCGGCCCATAGTGCGCGGCACCACCGGTGCGTGGTTGACCACGGTGGCATTGGCGCGGATTTGCGACAGTGTCCACAGCGGTGTTTTCTTTTTGTTGGCGTGCTGAGTGCGCACCTTGTCGTAGTCGGCTTCGACTTCGGCCAGATAGCTGTCCTTGTTCTCACCCAGCAGGCTGGTGGCCACGCTCACGCTGCGTGAGGCATCGGGCACGTACAGCACCGGGCCTTCGTACTTGGGCGCGATCTTCACGGCGGTGTGCACGCGCGAGCAGGTCGCACCACCGATCAGCAGCGGAATCTTCTTGATGCGGAAGTAGTCGTCCTTATGCATCTCGCCTGCCACGTATTGCATCTCTTCCAGGCTGGGGGTGATCAGGCCCGACAAGCCGATGATGTCTGCGCCTTCGGCCTTGGCACGCGCCAGAATTTCGTGGCAGGGCACCATCACGCCCATGTTGATGACTTCAAAGTTGTTGCACTGCAA
>ERZ724504.226-NODE-226-length-31971-cov-12.944730_pt1 | contig 31971 bp, 24 predicted proteins | sample MGYA00376037_ERZ724504 | MGnify/ENA primary metagenome ERZ724504 (study PRJEB28724, sample SAMN07190888) | wastewater metagenome | isolation source: influent of sewage treatment plant in Hong Hong | place: USA: Christiansburg, Virginia | collected 2016-03-01 ... | reverse complement strand
TCAGGTAGTCGGTGCCGGCGGCCAGGGTCTTGTCGGTGGTCAGCGGCTTGCCGGTAGCGCCCTTGCGCAGCACGCCGTGACAGCCCGCACAGCGCTCGAAGTAGATCTGGCGGGCCTTGTCGAATTCCGCCTTGGTCATCGGCGGGGCCTTCGGATTGATGTCCTGATACATCTCCACGTTTGCCAGGGGCGACCCGGCAGACTGGTACTTGGCTTCAGGTGCGTTGGTGGTTGTCTTTGCCTCTTCGGCGAAAGCTTGCGAGAGAGCCAGCGGCAGCAAGGCCACGGCAATCGCTCCGGTCTTCCACATTTTCATCGTCCATCTCCCTTGTTTGAACCCAACGAGCGGCCTATCCCGCTTACGGCGAAGAGTGCGCTTTGTGGTCATTCCCCTTCCTTGACTGGGGTCAAGTTCGAAAACGCCACCCGACTGTTAGATTGCGGCCGTCATGATTCCGGGAGTTCCGCCGTGCCTCCGTCCCTTACCGCCAGTCTTGCGATGCCTGCCGCCGGCGCCCTGCGCGTCTTTCTCGATCAGCTCGTCGGTGGCCACGGCAGCGGCCTGCCGGACGCGGTCCGTCCGGCCACCTCAGGGGGGCCGCCGGTGGGGCGGGTGGCCCTCGTCGGTGCCGGTCCCGGCGACCCGGAACTGCTCACCCTGCGTGCTGCCCGCCTGATCGCCCATGCGGACACCCTGGTGGTCGATCACCTGGTCAGCGATGGGGTGCTGGAGCTGGCCAACCCGGCGGCCGACGTGATCTACGTAGGCAAGGAGGCCGGCCACCACACGCTGCCGCAGGAGGACATCAACCAGCTGCTGGTGCGCCTGGCCCGCGAGGGCCGGCAGGTGGTCCGCCTGAAGGGCGGCGATCCCTTCATCTTCGGGCGGGGTGGCGAAGAGCTGGAAGAACTGCTGGAAGCCGGCATTCCCTTTGAAGTGGTGCCGGGCATCACGGCGGCTTGCGGGGTGGCGGCCTATGCCGGCATTCCGCTGACCCACCGGGACCACGCCCAATCGGTGGTGTTCGCCACCGGCCACCGGCGTGCCGGTGAATCGTCCCTCGACTGGGTGGCGCTGGCCCGGCCGCGCCAGACGGCGGTGATCTACATGGGCGTGGGCATGCTGCTGTCCCACTGTGGGGCGCTGATTGCCCACGGGCGCGATCGGGATACACCCGCCGCGCTGGTGGAGAATGGCACGACGGCACGTCAGCGGGTTCTTGTCGGGACGCTGGCGACCCTGCCTGACAAGGCCACGCTGGCCGGCATTCATCCGCCGGCCCTGCTGATCGTCGGCGAAGTGGTGAGCCTGGCCGACAAGCTCAACTGGTTCGCCGGGGCGACGCCGGTGGAAACCGCCATCGCCAACCCGTAGCGTTTTCTGCAGGCCCCCGCGCGTCCTGTGTGCCGCGCGGGCGTGTCGTCCCTCGTCATCGGCTGCTAAGCTTCTCCCCCTTCATAAAATCATGACAAGGGGAGAGCCGTCATGCCCGTCCAGCTGATCGACCGCACACCCGGGGCCTACGCCTACCCGCTCCTCATCAAGCAGCTCCTACACACGCCGCTGGCTATCGCCCCGGAGCAGGAAATCACCTACCTCGGCGGGCGCCGCCACAGCTACCGCATGCTGCGCGAGCGCATCGGCCGGCTGGCCAGTGCCCTGGCCGGGCTGGGCATCGAGGCCGGCCACACCGTGGCGATGATGGACTGGGACAGCCATCGCTACCTCGACTGCTTCTTTGCCGTGCCGATGATGGGGGCGGTTTTGCAGACGGTGAACGTGCGCCTGAGCCCCGAGCAGATCCTGTACACCCTCAACCACGCCCGCGCCGACGTGGTGCTGGTGAATGCCGAATTCCTGCCGATCCTGGCCGAAATTGCCCCGCGCCTGGAAAGCGTGCGGCGCTTCGTGCTGATCGAGGACGCCCCGGCGGCCGGCCCGGCGCCGGTGGCATTCGTCGGTGAATACGAAGCCCTGCTGGCGGCGGCGTCGCCCGACTACGACTTTCCCGATTTCGACGAGAACGCCAAGGCCACGACCTTCTACACCACCGGCACCACCGGCGTGCCGAAGGGCGTCTATTTCAGCCATCGCCAGCTGGTGCTGCACACCCTGTCCACGGCGGCCGCCTTCGGCAACGCGCCGGTTCAGGGGCGTCTGCACCGGGACGACGTGTACATGCCGATGACCCCGATGTTCCACGTGCACGCCTGGGGCATGCCCTACGTGGCGACGATGCTCGGCCTGAAGCAGGTGTACCCCGGCCGCTACGTGCCGGAAACCCTGCTCAAGCTGATTCGCGACGAGGGCGTGACTGTCTCCCACTGCGTGCCGACGGTGCTGCACATGCTGCTGGTGCATCCGCTGTCCAAGGTCATCGACCTGTCGCGCTGGAAGCTGATGATCGGTGGTTCGGCCCTGTCGCAGGCGCTGGCCAGGTCGGCACTGGAGCGCGGCATTGATGTGTTCACCGGCTATGGCATGTCCGAAACCTGTCCGATTCTCAGTGTTGCCCATGTGCCTACCGAAGCGCTCGGCGCTCCGCTGGCCGAGCAGGCCGTGCTGCGCGCGCGCACCGGCCGGCCGATGCCGCTGGTCGATCTGCGCGTCGTCGACCGGGATCTGGCCGACCTGCCCCACGACGGGCACACCACCGGCGAAGTGGTGGTGCGCAGCCCGTGGCTGACCCAGGGCTACCTGCACAACCCGGAGGCTTCGGCGGAATTATGGGAAGGCGGGGTGCTGCACACCGGCGACATCGGCCATATCGACGCCGAAGGCTTCCTGCAGATCACCGACCGCATCAAGGACGTGATCAAGACCGGCGGCGAGTGGACTTCGTCGCTGCAGATCGAGGACGTGGTGGCCCAGCATCCGGCGGTGGCCGACGTGGCGGTGATCGGCGTGCCCGATCCCCGGTGGGGCGAACGCCCGCGGGCCTTGGTGACGTTGCGTCCGGAGAGCGTCGGGCAGGTCTCCGAGCACGACATCCGCAACTTCGCCGCCCGCCTGATTGAATCCGGCGGCATCTCCCGCTACGGGGTGTTGCTGCAGGTGCAGTTTGTCGAGGCGCTGGCGCGCACCAGTGTCGGCAAGCTCAACAAGCGGGCCATGCGCGAAGCGCAGGAGTGAACAACCGCGTTGAGCACCCTTCAGCCATCCGCCGCACACCCTGTTTATCGGTGCATGCACCAAAGTGGTGTGTTGCGCGCGGTCCACTCTGGTGCATGACAGGTGTTGAGAACGCACCAGGCACCATCCGGCGCTGTCCAATGTCATCCAAAACCCCTGGATTGCCACCAAAACGCAACCCTGGCGCAATGCAGCCGGCGTAAACATGCTGGCGTGAAGCTTGCTACATATCGAAGCAAGCCTGAAAACCGCAGCCCCCAGAACGGAGTATCCCGTGACCATTCACGTTGCCCTCAATCACCTGACCTCCTACAAGTACGACCGCCCGGTGACCCTCGGCGCACAGGTCGTCCGCCTGCGCCCGGCGCCCCACAGCCGCACCCGTATCCTCTCGTATTCGCTGCGCGTCTTGCCCACGCCGCACTTCATCAACTGGCAGCAGGATCCCCAGTCCAACTACCTGGCGCGCCTTGTCTTTCCGGAGAAGGTCACCGAGTTCAGTGTGGAGGTGGACCTGGTGGCCGAAATGTCGGTCATCAATCCCTTCGACTTCTTCCTCGAGCCCGACGCCGAGGAATGCCCCTTCGACTACGAAGGCGCCCTCAAGCACGAACTGGCCCCGTTCCTGATCACCGAGCCGGCCACGCCGATGCTCCAGAAGTATCTCGACGGGATCTCCCGCGAGCCGCTGCGTACCGTCGACTTCCTGGTCAAGCTCAACGCCGACCTGCAAGCCCACATCGGCTACGTGATCCGCATGGAGCCGGGCGTGCAGACGCCCGAAGACACCCTCACCAAGAAGACCGGCTCGTGCCGCGACTCGGCCTGGCTGCTGGTGCAGATCCTGCGCCACCTGGGCCTGGCCGCGCGCTTCGTGTCCGGCTACCTGATCCAGCTGAAGGCCGACGTCAAATCCCTCGACGGCCCGTCCGGCACTGAAGTCGACTTCACCGACCTGCACGCGTGGACCGAGGTGTACCTGCCCGGCGCCGGCTGGGTCGGCCTCGACCCGACCTCCGGCCTCTTCGCCGGCGAAGGTCACATCCCGGTGGCGGCCACCCCCGAGCCGTCGTCCGCCGCGCCGATCTCCGGCCTGATCGAAGAGTGCGAGTGCGAGTTCGAGCACCACATGAAAGTCACCCGCGTGCTCGAAGCGCCGCGCGTGACCAAGCCCTACACCGAAGAGCAGTGGGCCGAGATCGAAGCCCTCGGCCACCGCATCGACGTGGACCTCGAAGCCCACGACATGCGCCTGACCATGGGCGGCGAGCCGACCTTCGTGTCGGTGGACGACCCGGATGGCGCCGAGTGGAACACCGAGGCCATGGGCCCCAACAAGCGTATCCGCGCCGAAGACCTCTACCACCGCCTGCGCGACAAGTACGCCCCGCAGGGCCTGGCTCACTTCGGCCAGGGCAAGTGGTATCCGGGCGAGCAGCTGCCACGCTGGTCGCTGACCTGCTTCTGGCGCAAGGACGGCCAGCCGATGTGGAGCAATCCCGACCTGATCGGCGACTCCTCCGCCCCCGGCACGGCCAAGGTGGACAAGGCGCACACCTTCCTCGCCGGCGTTGCTGCGCGTCTCAGTCTCGACCAGCGCCGGGTCTTCCCGGCCTACGAGGACGCCTTCTATTACCTGTGGCGCGAACGTCGCCTGCCGGGCAACGTCGATCCCTTTGACGCCCGCCTCGACGACCCGCTGGAGCGCGACCGCATCCGCCGCGTTTACGAATACGGCCTGCCCAACCCGGTCGGCTACGTGCTGCCGGTTTCCATCAGCCCCTACACCGGCGCCTGGCAGACCGGGCCGTGGTTCCTGCGCGACGAGCGCTGCTACCTGATCCCCGGCGATTCCCCGCTCGGCTACCGCCTGCCGCTCGATTCCCAGCCGTGGGTCGAAAAGGGCAGCTACCCGTACGTGAACCCGCCGGACAACCACCAGTCCTTCCCGCCGCTGCCCGAATACAAGGCTATCCGGCGCCAACTGCCCGGTGGCCAGACCGCGGTGCTCAACGCCCTCAAGGACGGTGAGCCCGGTTTCGGCTCGTCCGCCGAAGCGCGTGCCGCCGCTGCGCTGAAGGCTGCCGAGGCCGCCGAGAAGCTCAGCCCCAGCGACAAGTCGCCGAAGCCCTTCGAGTCGGCCGACTGGATCGTGCGTACCGCCCTGTGCGTCGAGCCGCGCAACGGCACGCTGCACATCTTCATGCCGCCGCTGTCGCGCCTGGAGAACTACCTCGAACTGGTCGCCGCCATTGAAGCCACTGCCGAAGAACTCGGCACGCCGGTGGTGCTGGAAGGCTACGAGCCGCCCTCCGACCCGCGTCTGACCCACTTCCGTATCACCCCCGACCCCGGTGTCATTGAAGTCAACATCCACCCGTCGAGCAACTGGGAAGAGCTCGTCGATCGCACCACGCATTTGTACGAAGCGGCCCACTACTCGCGCCTCACCAGCGAGAAGTTCATGGTCGATGGTCGTCACACCGGCACCGGCGGCGGCAACCACTTCGTGCTCGGCGGCGCCACGCCCTCCGACTCGCCCTTCCTGCGTCGTCCGGACCTGCTGCGCAGCCTGATTTCCTACTGGCACAACCATCCGAGCCTGTCCTACCTGTTCTCCGGCATGTTCGTCGGCCCGACCAGCCAGGCCCCGCGGATCGACGAAGCGCGCAACGATGCGGTGTATGAAATAGAAACCGCCTTCCGCCAGTTTCCGGAAATCGGCAAAAGCGTGCCGCCGTGGCTGATCGACCGCCTGCTGCGCAACCTGCTCATCGACGTCACCGGCAACACCCACCGTTCCGAGTTCTGCATCGACAAGCTGTACTCGCCGGACGGCCCCACCGGGCGTCTCGGCCTGCTGGAATTGCGCGCCTTCGAAATGCCGCCGCATGCGCGCATGTCGCTGGCCCAGCAACTCCTGCTGCGCGGCCTGCTGGCGCGCTTCTGGGACACCCCGTATGCGCCGGAACGCCTGGTGCGCTGGGGTACCGAGCTGCACGACCGCTTCCTGCTGCCGCACTTCGTGCAACAGGATTTCAGCGACGTGATGGAAGACATGCAGGCCCACGGCCTCGACTTCAAGCCGGAATGGTTCGCCCCGCACATGGAGTTCCGCTTCCCCAAGATCGGTGATTTCGCGGTACGCGGCATCAAGGTGGAACTGCACAGCGCCCTCGAACCCTGGCACGTGATGGGTGAAGAAGGTGCCATTGGCGGCACCGTGCGCTTTGTCGATTCGTCGGTCGAGCGTCTGCAGGTGAAGGTCTCCGGCATGTCCGACGACCGCTTCCAGCTGACGGTGAACGGTCGCACGATTCCGCTGCAGCCCACCGGTACCGTTGGCGAGCATGTGGCCGGCGTGCGCTACCGCGCCTGGCAGCCGCCGTCGTGCCTGCACCCGACCATCGCGCCGCACGTGCCGCTGGTCTTCGACCTGGTGGATACCTGGACCGGCCGTTCCCTGGGCGGTTGCCAGTACCACGTGGCGCATCCGGGCGGGCGCAGTTTCGAAACCTTCCCGGTCAACGCCTTCGAGGCGGAAAGCCGCCGTCTGGCGCGCTTCTTCCGCATGGGCCACACCCCGGGCGAGCCGAAGGTGAGCGTCTCTCCGATCGAAAAGGAGTTCCCCTTCACCCTCGATCTGCGTCGCTGAGTTACGTATTCACGGCGGGTGAGCACGGCACGCAGGCTTTGGCCGGCGTGCCGTGTTCTGTCCGGCTCCAGGAAATCGGTCATTTCCCCATTTCGGGGAACAATGTTAGTTTCGCCGGATGCCCAGCTCCATTCTTGCCCACTATCCCTTCCGTGCCGACAGTTACGACGAACTCATCGGTGAAGACGGCGTCCGTCCGCACTGGCAGGAGTTTCTCGATCACATCGATGAATCCAGCGGTGACACGCTGAAAGCGCGCGCGGCCCAACTGGCCCGCGGCATCCAGCAGAACGGTGTCACCTACAACGTTTACGCCGACCCACGCGGCACCGACCGCCCCTGGTCGGTAGATCTTCTGCCGATGATCCTGCCGGCTGACGAATGGCGCAGCATCTCCACGGCCATCGGCCAGCGGGTGCGCCTGCTCGACACCCTGCTCGGCGATCTCTATGGCGACCAGACCACGCTCGCCGAAGGTTTGCTGCCCCCCGAACTCGTTTTTGGCCACAAGGGTTTCCTGTGGCCGTGCAAGGGCGTCAAGCCCCCCGGCGGCTCCTACCTGCACCTCTACGCCGCCGACCTGGCCCGCTCGCCGGACGGCCGCTGGTGGGTGATTGCCGACCGTACCCAATCCCCCTCCGGTGCCGGTTACGCGCTGGAAAACCGCCTGCTGGTGTCGCGCGCCTTTCCGGACTTGTTCCGCGACATGCAGGTGCAGAGTCTGTCCGGCTTTTTCCGGGGCCTGCAGCGCAGCATTGCCGCCCAGGCCCCGACCGATGGCGAGCCGCCGCTGAGCGTGCTGCTCAGCCCGGGGCCGTTCAACGAAACCTATTTCGAACACGTCTACCTGGCCCGCTACATGGGCTACCCGCTCGTCGAAGGGCAGGACCTTACGGTACGCAACGACACCGTGTATCTGAAGACCGTGTCTGGTCTCAAGCGCGTGCACGCCATCCTGCGGCGCCTCGACGACGACTTCTGCGACCCGGTCGAGTTGCGCGCCGACTCGGCCCTCGGCGTGCCCGGCCTGCTCAGTGCGGTGCGCGCCGGGCGGGTGCTGGTGGCCAATGCGCTGGGCAGCGGCCTGCTCGAATCGGCGGCCCTGCCGGGTTTTCTGCCGGGCATCTGCCGGCACCTGCTGGGCGAAGAACTGGCCATGCCGTCGGTGGCCACCTGGTGGTGTGGCGAAGGCCCGGCTCGCGCCGAAGTCATCGAGAACATGAAGGATCTGGTCATCAAGCCGACCTTTCCCGGCGGCAGCAGCGAAGTCATCTTCGGCGACCAACTGGCCGACGACCAGCTTGAGGCGCTGGCCAGGCGCATCGAATCCGACCCCTCGGCCTACGTCGCCCAGGAACTCGTCAAGCTGTCCCGGGCACCGGCCTGGTCCGGCGGCCAGCGGCGCAAGCTGATGACCCGGGTGATGGGTCTGCGTGTGTATGCAGCGATCACCCCGGAAGGCTACAAGGTGCTGCCCGGCGGGCTGGCGCGGGTGGCCGGCGCCGAGAACACGCGCATCCTGACCATGCAGAAGGGCGGTAGCAGCAAGGACACCTGGGTGCTTTCGGATGGCCCGGTGGCCACCTTCAGCCTGCTCCAGAACACTGTGCGGGTCGGCGACCTGATCGAGGAAACCGGCACCCTGTCGTCGCGCCTGGCCGAGAACCTGTTCTGGTTCGGCCGCTATGGCGAGCGCTGCGATGCCGTTGCCCGGCTCGCCCGGCTGGCCTTGTCGCGGCTCTCCGAAGGGCGCCGCACCGAACGCTCCGGCGCGCTGGCGATGATGCTGCACCTGGCCGCCGGTGCCGGTCTCGTCGAGCCGGAGGTGGTCAACGCGCCGGTCGCCAAGGCCGAGCTGGACCTGTTCCGCGCCGTGCTCGACCGCCGCGCCGAGTGCGGCCTGGCGGCCAACCTGCAGCGCCTTACCTGGTGTGCCACCCAGGCTCGCGAACATCTGTCCCTCGACCACTGGCACGCCCTCAAGCGCCTGTCGGCCGAACTCGATACCGCCCGCGAGGGCGTCACCGATGTGTCCGGCCTGCTCGAATTCCTCGACGAGGCGCTGACCACCTTCGTGTCGCTGTCCGGCTTCGCGATGGACAACATGACCCGCGACATGGGCTGGCGCCTGCATATCGTCGGCCGCCGCATCGAGCGCCTCGACAACCTGGCCGGCACGCTGGCGCGCTTTCTGCGCCGCTACGTGGACATCACCGGTCCGCTGCAGCGCGAGCTGTCGGTCGAAGTCCTGCTCGAACTGTGCGATTCGATCATCACCTACCGTACCCGTTACCGCGCCCAGCCCGAGTTGCTGCCGGCCGTGCACATGCTCACCACCGATGACGGCAACCCCCACGCGCTGGCCTTCCAGGTGCGCATGCTGTCCAACTACATGACCCGCCTCGAAGCCGACCGGGGCGAGATGGGCATCGCCGAACTGGAAAAGGCATTTGCCGATGTCCAGGCCTTTGCCTGGGGCAAGCTCGAAGCGGCCCGCCCGGCAGCGGAACGCAGCGAGGCCAGCCTGCAGCTGGCCCGCCTGCTCGACCAGCTGGCCAGCGCCGGGCGTGGCCTGGCAGACCGCCTGGCGATGCGCTTCTTCAGTCACGTGGACCGTACCGGCCAGACCGGTCAGGCCACCTTCGCCGCCTGATATCCCCGACCCCCTCCATGACCCGCAGCGTTGCCTACACCATCATCCACGAAACCGAGTACACGCCCTGTGGCGTGCCGGTGTCCCTGGCCCAGCACCTGCTGCACCTGATCCCCCGCAAGCTGCCCTGGCAGACCCGCGAGTCCGGCGCGATCAGCATCGAACCGGACCTGGCCAGGCTGGAGGAGGGCGAGGACGCCTTCGGCAACCCGGTGGCCTGGCTGTCGCTGGATACGCCCCACGACGGCCTGCTGGTGCGCGCCGAAAGCCACGTGACGGTGATCGCCCGCGAGCTGCCCAAGGCCGAGGACTCACCCCCCTGGGAGAGCGTGCGCGACAGCCTGCGCTACCACCCGAAGCCGCGCGACGCCGATTCCCTCGATGCGCTGCGCTACCTCTACGCCTCGCCGCGGGTACCGCGGGACGCCGTGCTGGCCGAGTTTGCCGCCGCCGCCTTCAAGCCCGGCGTACCGCTGCTGGTGGGCGCCAAGGCCCTGATGGACCTGATCTTCAAGACCTTCACCTTCGACGCCAAAGCGACCGAAGTGGGCACCTCGGTCCATGAAGTGCTCAAACGCAAACGCGGCGTGTGCCAGGACTTCGCCCACCTGATGATCGCCGCCGTACGTTCGGTCGGCCTGCCGGCCCGCTACATGTCCGGCTACCTGCTCACCAACCCGCCGCCCGGCAAGCCGCGCATGATCGGCGCCGACGCCTCCCACGCCTGGGTGGGCGTGTGGTGCCCGAAGAACGGCTGGGTCGAATACGATCCCACCAACGGCATCCAGCCCGATCTGCGCCATGTCACCCTCGGCTGGGGCCGCGACTTCCAGGACGTGTCGCCGCTACGCGGCGTCATTCTCGGTGGCCTCGCCCAAACCCCGGAAGTGCGGGTCACCGTGATGCCGGATTCCGAGAAAATCCCGGCCAAGCCAGTCCGCTGAACCTTGTTCGCGCAGGCCTTTCTTGGCGGGGATAGATCGACGTGCGCAATCAGCGCTGTGTCAGGGTCAGCAAAATATCGGCGTACCACGCGCAGTTCAGCCCCAGTACTTCATCCAGGTGCATGTCGCGTGTTCCCACATCAAGGCGAGCCGAATGAATACCGAGCAGGCGCCATGGCAGATCGCCGAAATCCGCCGCAGGTTCCGAAATGCGCATGACCACGGGCGCGCCGCTACTGCCCCGATGGGTGCGCGCATCGGTCAGGAAATAGCCCTCCCCTTGAAAGCGCAGTCCAAAGGATGAGGCGACAATCCCGTGGCGCACCACTGGAACGTGGTGCAGGGTGTCGTGGAAGCCCAATGGAAATCCCAGCACCAGCAATGAACTGCCCACTTCCACCTGGTCGAAGCGCTGCAGCAGGTGTTGCGGGGTGAACGCCCGGTAGACCGTGCTGGCAGGCAGCGCCGTCCGATTTATTTCGATTGCCGCCACATCGATCTTCCCCGCCCTGTCGCGCCCCTGGTGCCAGACGCTGCGGCCCTCGCGATAAAGGGGAATCGAAAAGCCGGTGGATTCCGCCATATTGCCCGCGTTGGTGTGCAGTTCTATTTCGATGCGGTCCGGAAAGTGCCGGCTCGGCTCGTCAAAAATCACATGCCTGCTCGTCACCAGATAGAGGCGTTCGTCGCGTGTAAAGAAAAAGCCGCTGGCGTTGGTTTGTCGCTGTCGCTGACCGAAAGTGACGATGCGCGCAGCGGTCAGGAGAAGGGATTCGATCATCGGCAGCCATCGGACTGTGGATCAGGATTGATCACAATGCCCTAACGGCGTTTGGCCTTGGGCGATGCCGGTTGTGCTGCTGCAGTCAGGCTCTTCGACGTGTCCTTCTCCGCCTTGGCCAGCGCGGCCTTGATCTGGCGCGTGGCCTGCGCGCTGGCCTGACCGCGCACGGAAGCGGCCATCCGGTTGGCGGCACTGAGCCACATGCTCATGAACGGGTTCTTCTTTAGCCAGGGATTGGACATGCGGGATTTCCTCCTGCCGCGCAGAGCGGCGACGAGTGACCGAACCAGGTCGGATGCCTGCCAAGGATAGGCACGCCCTGCCGTGTGGTCTGTCTGAAGGCGCACATTGGGGGCCGCGGTTTCCCGGTTATGAACGGGCCATGAGGCCATATACTGTGGGCTGAAACGGAAAAAATGAAATAGGCCCCATGCAAGTTCCCGGCATCCCCCGCAACGAAGCAGAACGCATTCAGGTCTTACGTGAATTGCTCATCCTGGATACCGATCCCGAGGAGCGGTTCGATGTGATTACGGTGTATTGCCAGTCCCGGTTTGACTGCGCAATCGCCCTCGTGACGCTGGTGGACAGCGACAGGCAATGGTTCAAGTCGGCCTGCGGGCTCAACGTCCGTGAAACCCCGCGCGACATCAGCTTTTGCGGGCACGTCATCCTTCAGGATGAGGTCATGGTGATCAATGACACCTTGCAGGATCCGCGCTTTGCCGACAATCCCCTGGTCCTGGGGGCGCCCTTCATCCGCTTCTATGCGGGCGCGCCGCTGACCCTCTCATCCGGCCACAACGTCGGCACCCTGTGCATCATCGACCCCAAGCCCAAACGGCTTGCGGAGGAGGAAGTCGCCCATCTTGAAGTCCTGGCGCGCCTGGTCTCCCTGGAACTCGAAGACCATCGGTGCGCCAGCAACTGAGCACGCCAAAAAAGTTTTTTCTCACATGAAAAAAGTGCTGCGACATGCCACCGAATCATTGCGTGGCATGTCGCAGCACTTCCGTCACGCCACCGCAGGGCCGTGTCACACCGCCTGAGCCTTGCGGCACGTCACAAAACCGTCGAGTGGTGTGTCGCAATTGCTGCGACATTTCTCCCGACGGTTTTGTTATATGGCAAAAAGGTTTTTTCAGATGAAAAAATGTTCGCTGGGGGCGGCTTCAGCTGCCTTTCCAGCCGCCGCCGAGTGCCTTGAACAGATCCACCGATGAGGTCAGGCGGGCCTGGCGGTTTTGCACCCAGGCGACGGTGGCATCGTTGGCGGTACGCTGGGCGGTGAGCACTTCGAGGTAGGGCGAGTAGCCGGCGTCGTAGCGGGCCTGGGCGAGTTGCAGGGCGCGTTTGGCGGCGTTCATGGCGCGGGTGTAGGCGTCTTCGGCTTCGGTGTTCTGGCGTACCGAGACGAGGGCGTCGTTCACTTCGCGGAAGGCGCTTTGCACCGACTTGCGGTAGCTCTCGAGGCTCTGCTTTTGCTGGGCGGTGACCTGTTCGACCTGGGCGCGCAGGCGGCCGCCTTCGAAGATAGGCTGGGTGATGCCGGCGCCCAGCGACCAGATGGTCGAGGGGGCGCTGAACAGCTGCGACAGATCCTTGCTCTCATGCCCGAAAGTGCCGGTGAGGGTGATGCTTGGGTAGAGGGCGGCCTTGGCGACGCCGATCCGGGCATTGGCGGCGATCAGCGCGGTTTCGGCCTGGCGCACGTCGGGGCGGGCTTCGAGCAGACTGGAGGGCAGGCCGGCCGGCGGTACCGGCGGTACCGGCAGGCTGCGCACATCGCCCGCGGCGACCTTGAGGCCGGGTTGGCCGACCAGCAGGCCGAGGAGGTTTTCGGCGAGGGCGCGGTTCTTTTCCAGCTGAACCTGCCCGGCGGTGTAGGCCGCCAGGGCGCCTTCGGCCTGCTGCACGTCGAGCTGGGAGACGATGCCGCCTTCGAAGCGCGTGCGGGTCAGCTGGGTGCTGCGGCTCTGGCTGCTCACCGAGTCGGTGTTGACCAGCAGCTGGGCGTCGATGGCGCGCAGGTTGAGGTAGGCCTGGGTGACGGCGGCAGCCAGGCCGAGCGACACCGTGTCGCTGGCGTAGCGGGTGCCCAGCGCCTGGGCGCGGGCGGCCTCGGAGGCGCGGCGCAGCTTGCCCCACACGTCCAGTTCGAAGGAGGTGGACAGGCCCAGCTTGTTGACCGTGCGCACCATGCCTTTGGCCGGGGTGGTGTTGGGCAGGATGCTGCGGCTGCGGGCGCTCGATGCGTTGGCGTCGATCTGCGGCAGCAGGGCCGCATCCACCTGGCGCAGCAGCGCGTCGGCTTCTTCGATGCGGGCGGCGGCGATGAGGGCGTCGGGGCTGCTGGCCAGGGCCTGGCTGACCAGCGCGTCGAGCTGGCTGTCGCCGAACAGGGTCCACCAGTTGCTGGCGACGCCCGGGCTCTGCGCCACCGGCGTGGCCGCAGCGTAGGTTTCGGGCAGGCTCACCTGGGCGTCGGGGCGGGCGTAGTCGGGGCCGAGGGCGCAGCCCGTGAGGGCGGCGGCCAGGGACAGGGCCAGCAGGGTGCGGCGGGGGCGGATCATGGCTTCACCTCCTGGTGGGCGGAGTGGCTCTTGGGCAGGTCGCCGGCCGGGTGGCGCAGTTTGCCGCGGCTCAGCCACTTGAAGAACAGGGGCACGAAGATGGTGGCGATGAAGGTGGCGGCGAGCATCCCGCCGACCACGCCGGTGCCCATCGAGCGGCGGGCGGCCGAGCCGGCGCCGGACGAGATGGCCAGCGGCAGCACGCCGAGCACGAAGGCCAGCGAGGTCATCACGATGGGGCGGAAGCGCAGGCGGGCCGCTTCGAGTGCCGCTTCGACGACGCCCATGCCTTCGGCCTGCTTCTGCGCCGCAAACTCGACGATCAGGATGGCGTTCTTGGCCGCCAGCCCCACCAGCACCAGCAAGCCGATCTGGAAGTAGATGTCGTTGGGCATGCCGCGGATGAGCACCGCGACGAGGGCGCCGAGCATGGCGAAGGGCACCGCCATGATCACCGCCAGCGGCAGCGACCACTTTTCGTACTGGGCGGCGAGGATCAGGAACACCATGATGATGCCGAACACGAAGGCGATGACCGAGGCGCTGCCGGTGCGCTTTTCCTGGAAGGACTGGCCGACCCATTCGGTGCGGAAACCTTCGGGCAGCGTGGCCCTGGAGACTTCTTCCACCGCCTTGATGGCGTCGCCCGAGCTGTAGCCCGGTGCGGCGCTGCCCAGCACCTTGGCGGACACGAAGCCGTTGAAGCGCTCGACCATTTCGGCGCCGGTCACGGTCTTCACCGTGGCGACCGCCGAGAGCGGCACCATGGCCCCGCTGGCAGCCCGCACGTAGGGCCTGAGCAGGTCTTCGGGCTTCATGCGGGCGGCGGCGTCGGCCTGGACGAGCACCTTGTAGGTCTTGCCGCTGCGGTTGAAGTCATTGACGTACAGCGAGCCGGTGTTGGCTTGCAGGGTGGCGTAGATGGCGTCGAGTGCGATGCCCATCGACAGGGCCTTGGGCTCGTCCACTTCGACGTAGAGCTGCGGTGCGGTGACCCGGAAGAAGGTGTTCAGGCCGGTCAGTTCGGGACGCTTCTTGAGGGCTTCAACGAACTGGGCGCTGACCGTGGCGAGAGTCTTGGGGTCGCCGTCGGCGCGGTTCTGCACGTACACCTCAAAGCCGCCGGCGGTGCCGAGACCCTGGATGGGCGGCGGGTTGAAGACCAGCCCCATGCCATCGGAGAGGCTCATGCCGATGCCCATGAACTTGCCGGCCATTTCTCCGGTGGTCACGCTGCGCTCTTCCCACGGCTTGAAGACGATGAAGGTCGTCGCCACGCTGGGCCGGTTGTTGCCGGTGATGAAGTCGACGCCGTTGATGAAGAAGATGTTCTCGATGTCGTCGGACATGATGCGCTGGCGCATCTGCTCGGCGGCCACGCCGGTACGCTGGGCCGAGGCGCCGTCGGTGAGGGTGACGAAGCCGAACAGGTAGCCCTGGTCTTCGGACGGCACGAAGCTGCCCGGCACGATGCGCAACAGGCCGAAGGCGCCGCCGACGGTGAGCAGGAAGACCAGCGTGCCGATGATGCCGTGGCGCAGGGTCAGGCCGACGGTGTCGGTGTAGAAGCGGGTGAAGCGCTCGAAGGCCCGGTTGAAGGGGCGGAAGATCGGCTTCTCTTCGTGGGTCGGCTTGAGCAGCAGGGCGCACAGGGCCGGCGTGAGGGTCAGGGCGACGATACCCGAGATGACCACGGCCACTGCCACGGTGACGGCGAACTGCTGGTAGAGCTTGCCGGCAATGCCGCCGAGGAAGGCTACCGGGATGAACACCGCGCACAGCACCAGCACAATGGCGATGACGGCCCCGGAGACTTCGCGCATCGCTTCGATGGCGGCGTCCCTGGGGGACATCTTGTGCTCGTTCATCAGGCGTTCGACGTTCTCGAGCACGACGATGGCGTCATCGACGACGATACCGATGGCCAGCACCATGGCGAACAGGGTGAGGGTGTTGATCGAGAAGCCGAACAGCCACATGCCGGCAAAGGTGCCGACCAGCGACACCGGCACGGCCACGATGGGAATCAGCGTGGCGCGCCAGTTCTGCAGGAAGACGTACACCACGGCGATCACCAGCAGGGCTGCTTCGCCGAGGGTCCACAACACTTCCTTGGCGGATTCCTGGATGAAGCGGGTGGTGTCGTAGGGGACGAAATACTCCATGCCCTTCGGGAAGTTCTTCGACATTTCGTCGAGGCGCGCCCGTACCAGCTTGGCAGTGTTCAGCGCATTGGCGCCCGACTGCAGATAGATGCCCATGCCGGACACCGGGGCGCCGTTGACCTTGCCGCTGCGGTCGTAGTTGTCGGCCCCCAGTTCGATGCGGGCCACGTCCTTCAGGCGCACCATGCCGTTGGCGCCGTCGGCGCGCAGCACGATGTTGCCGAAGTCCTCGGTGCTCAGCAGGCGGCCTCGGGCGGTGACCGTGTAGGTCAGCTGCTGACCGTTGGTCACCGGTTCGGCGCCGATCTTGCCGGCGGCGTTCTGGGTGTTCTGGACCCTGATGGCCGCGGCGACGTCGGAGGTGGTGATGCCGAGCTTGGCCATCACGTCCGGCTTCAGCCATACCCGCATGGCGTAGATCGGGTCGAACTGCTGGGCGTCGCCGACACCGGGAATCCGGCGGATTTCCTCGATGACGTTGAGCGCCACGTAGTTGGACAGGTACAGCGCATCGAGGGTCTGGTCGGGCGAACGCACCGCGGCCAGCATCAGGATGTTGTTGGAGCGCTTTTGCACCAGCACGCCGGTGCGTCGCACGTCGTCGGGCAGGCGCGGTTCGGCCACCTTGACCCGGTTGTTGACGGCGATCAGGGCGGTGTCGGGGTTGGTGCCCACCTCGAAGGTGGCGGTGATGGTGACCGTGCCGTTGGAGGTGCTCTGGGAGTTGTAATAGAGCAGGCCTTCAACGCCCGAGAGCTGTTCCTCGATGGGGGCGGCGACGGTCTTGGAGAGCGTCTCGGCGTTGGCGCCGGGGAAGGTGGCGGAGATGATCACCGTGGGCGGCGTGATCTCCGGGTATTGGGCGACCGGCAGCGTGAACGAGGCCATGAGGCCGGCGATCATGATGACGATCGAGATGACCGATGCGAAGATCGGCCGGCTGATGAAGAAGCGTGACATGCGTGGTGCTCCCTTAACCCTTGGCCGGCGTCGCCGGGGCCGCAGCAGCGGGCTTGGCCGCCGGTGCGCCGGGGCCTTCGCCCGCGGCATGCGGTGCAATCGGGGCGCCCGGACGGGCCTTGATCAGGTTGTCTACGATGACCTTGTCGCCGGCCTTCAAGCCACTCAGGATGACCCAGTCCTTGCCACTCCACTGGCCTGTTTTCACGGGCCGCGGCTCGACCTTGTTGTCGGCGCCGGCGAGCATCACCACCGGGCCCTTGTCCGTTTGCATGACGGCGTGCTGAGGCACCTTGAAGACGCCGTCGCGTTCGCCGGTGAGCAGGCGAGCGCGCACGAACTGGCCGGGCAACAGGGCGCCGTCGGGGTTGGGGAATTCACCGCGCAACTGGATGGTGCCGAGGGTCGGGCTGACCTGGCTGGCGGCAAAGTTGAGCTTGCCGCGCACGGGGTAGGTGCTGCCGTCGGGCAGGATCAGCTCGACACCGCGAATCGCCTGGGGCTTGAAGCGCCCGTCGGGCATGGCGGTGGCGAGTTCGTTCTGGGCGATGGAGAAACGCACCCACATGGGGTTGAGCTGGACGACGGTGGTCAGCAAGGTGGTGCCGCCGGCGGCTACCAGGGTGCCTTCCGACACCACGGCGCGGCCGGTGACGCCGGCTACCGGCGCGGTCACGGTGGACCACGACAGGTTCAGTTCGGCCTGGCGCAGGGTGGCCTGGGCGGCCTGGACGGCGGCCTGGGCCACGGCGTTGTCGGAGCTGGCGGTGTCGTATTCGCGCTGGCTGATGGCCTGCTGGGCGAGCAGTGCCTTCAGGCGGGCCGCTTCGCGCAGGGTCTGCTCGACCCTCGCCCTGGTTTCGCCGAGTTGGGCGCGCGCCTGGGCGACGGCCACTTCGAGGGGCTCGCGGTCGATCTGGAACAGCGGCTGGCCGGCTTTCACGGCGGCGCCTTCTTCGTACAGGCGCTTCATCAGGATGCCCCCGACCCGCGCGCGGACCTCCACCTCGCGGGCGCCTTCGGTCTGGGCGACGGCTTCGACGCTGGTTTCGACCTTGGTCGGCTGCATTTCAAGGACGCTGACGGGCAGGGCCGGCATGCCGCCCGGTGGTGCGCCAGCGGCATTCTGGTCCTTGCCCGTACAGGCGGCGAGGAGCAGCACAGAGGCAGCGATGGCGGTCAGCGATACGCCGAACGGGTATGTACGAACAGTGGGGCGAGCGGTCATGTTGACCTCCGGGGCTGGATTTTTGGAAATTATTGGTGCAAAGTTTATACAAACGCGGATGTATGTAAATAGTCCGCAACACATTTCTGATGGATTCAAACAAGAATGGTTCGCAAAACCAAAGAAGATGCCGAGATCACCCGTCGCCACCTCATCGACGCGGCGCGCCGGGTGTTTCTTGAGTGCGGCGTAAGTCGCTCCACGCTCGAGAAGGTTGCCAGCGTTGCGGGGGTGACCCGTGGTGCCGTGTACTGGCATTTCAAGAACAAGACCGAGCTGTTTTTTGCAATGCGCGAACAGGCCATCCTGCCCTTTGTGGACCGGGTGGTGTTTGACGCGGAGGACGAGGACCCCCTTGCCGGCATCGAGGCGGCGTTGCGCGAGATCATCCAGATTCTTGTCGACCAGCCGGCCACCCGGGAGACCTTTGAAATCATCAGTTTCAAGTGCGAATACGTGGATGAATTTGCCGCCATGATGCAATGCACGGCGGGCCAGCTGGATTTTTTGCGCCAGCTTGGTGAGGCGTATGCGCGGGCTGGGCAACGCGGCGTATTGCGTGCCGGTCTGGTGCCCGAAGCGCTGGCCTACGACACCTTCCTGTTCGCCGGCGGGCTCATCAAGCACTGGCTGTCCAGTGCCCCGGACGAACATTTTCGGGGGGGAGTCGACGCCATGATTCGTACCCATGTTGCACTGCGGCGTGCCTGAATCGCCCATTTTTCATCGCTTTCCCTTCTTCCTCCAGAGTACTTCTCCGCCGGCTCTTGCCATAAAAAAACCCCTGTTCTGAAAGGGTTTCCGCTGCAGGGGCAAGTCCGCCGTCATTGTCTCCCGACAGGGATCGTCACGTCTTTCGAAATTCGCGCTTGGCAGCTCAAAAGTTTGGGAGTAATCTTCTAAAAAAAACGAGCTGTACGGTTTTTTATGTAGGCCAATGAAGCGGGGTCCCGAGTAGTTGGTGGTGTTCTGGTTCCCCGCAGTCGCTTCACACCGGAGGAGTTAAAACGTGAGACAACAATCCGTTAAGGGGTATCAGGTTCGCCGTTCGGCGCTGGCTGTGGCAGTTGCAGTAACAGCCATGGCGGCCGGCAATGCCGCGGCTTTCAAGATTGAGACGGGGGATCCCGACGTAGAGGTGCGTTGGGATAACACGGTCAAGTACAACCTGGGCATGCGCATGCAGGAGCGCGATCCGGCCCTGCACAACAGCGCCACCTTCAGCAGCGGCAACAACAAGTTCGGCAAGGGTGACATCGTCACCAACCGGGTGGATTTGCTGTCCGAGCTGGACGTGGTGATCAAGCAGCGCTATGGCGCCCGCATCTCCGGCATGGCCTGGTATGACGCGGCCTACAACGACCGGGAAGAGACCAACCCGAACAACGTGGTTGGCGGACACAACTTCTACCCGGGCGGCCGCTATTCCGATACGGTCAAGCGTTACTACACCAAGTCCGGTGAACTGCTTGATGCCTTCATCTTCGGCCGGATCGACCTGGGTGACGTCCCGGTCAACGTCAAGTTCGGTCGCCACACCAACTACTGGGGCGAGTCCCTGTTCTCGCCGATCCACGGCGTGTCCTACTCCCAGGGGCCGGTGGACTTCCGCAAGGCCCTGGCGACTCCGGGTATCGAGGCGAAGGAGCTGTTCCTGCCCCTGAACCAGCTGTCTGCCCAGGCCCAGCTCAGTGATACCGTGTCGGTGGCCGCCCAGTACTTCCTCGAGTGGGCGCCCTACCGCCTGCCCGAAGGCGGTACCTACCTGGCCGGTTTCGACTTCCCCTTTGCCGGTGGCACGGTGCTGCCGGGTGGCTTCCCCTACCTGGGGGACCGCCATGGCAAGAAGCCGGGCAGCCGCGGCAGCTGGGGTGTGAATACCAAGATCACGCCGGAATGGGCCCAGGCCACCATCGGTCTGTACTATCGCCAGTTCGATGACAAGGTTCCGACCATTCTTGCGAGTCCGAGTGGCCTCTACAACGCCTATGCCGAGGATGTGCGCCTGTGGGGCGTGAGCGTGTCCAAGCAGATCGCCGGCATCGCCTTCGGTGTAGAAGCCGTGCGCCGGGACAACGGTGCCCTGGCCACCCAGTCCGGTGCCACCCAGATCGCCCGTGGTTCCACCTGGCATGGCCTGCTGAATGCCCTGGCCTACATTGGCAAGACGCCGGTCTTCGACTCGGCCACCCTGATGGCGGAATTCAGCTACAGCCGCCTGGCCAATGCCGATCGCAGCACCCAGAGCGTCTTCAATCACGAAAAATACAATACAGCCTGTTTGGGTAACAAGATGGACGGCTGTGCCACCGACTCGGCCTACGGCATCTCCGCCACCCTGACCCCGACCTGGTTCCAGGCCCTGCCCAGCGTCGACATCACCATGCCGATCCACTACGACATCGGTCTCAAGGGCAACTCGCCGGTGCCCTTCGGCGGCAACGAGAACAGCGGTTCGTGGAGCATCGGTGTCGGTGCCGACTACCAGGCCAGATACAAGTTTGACCTGGCCTACACCAACTACTTCGGCAATTACGTGCGTGACCCGATCACCAACACTGCCGTGGCGGGTAACGGCAATGGCTACAACAACGACCGTAACTGGCTGTCCTTCACGTTCAAGACCACATTCTAAAAATCAGGCAGGAGACAAGGCATGAAATCCAACATTCGTTCCCTGGTCGCATTGGCGGTTGCGTCGACCATTTCCCTTCCCGTGCTCGCTGCTGCGACCGCCGAGGAAGCCAAGCTGCTCGGCACCACCCTGCTGCCCTGGGGCGCCGAAAAGGCCGGTAACAAGGACGGTACCATTCCGGCCTACACCGGCCCGATCAAGCCGCCAGCCAGCTTCGATCCGAAGAACCCCAAGGTTCGCCCCGATCCCTTCGCCGATGAGAAGGTGCTGTTCTCCATCGACGCCAAGAACATGGACAAGTACGCGGGCAAGCTCGCCGAAGGCACCAAGGCGATGATGAAGAAGTACCCGGGCTATCGCATCGATGTGTACCCCACCCATCGTACGGTGAACTACCCGAAGTTCTACCTGGACAACTCGGTCAAGAACGCCACCGCCTGCAAGACCATCAATGATGGCCTGCAGCTGGAAGGCTGCTACGCCGGCATTCCCTTCCCGGTGCCCAAGACCGGCAACGAAGTGATGTGGAACCGTCTGTTCAAGTATGACGGTTACGCCCTCATGTCCGAAGGCATGACCGGCACCGTGGTGGATACCCAGGGTAACAACACCACCACCGGCATCGCCACGATGTACATCCAGTACCCGATCTTCGATCCGAAGCGGACTACCCCGATCAGCGCCGACGAGCCCTACGAGAAGATTCGTGTGGACTACCACGACCCGGCCCGCAAGGCCGGCGAGAAGCTGGTGGTGCATGACTCGGTGGACATGGTCAACGTGGGCCGCCGTGCCTGGTCCTACCTGCCTGGCCAGCGCCGCGTGAAGCTGTCGCCGGACATCGCCTACGACACCCCCAGCCCCACCGGCGGCGGCGCTGGCACGGTGGATGAGGCGGCTGTCTTCTACGGTGCCCTCGACCGCTACAACTTCAAGCTGGTCGGCAAGAAGGAGATGTACATCCCGTACAACACCTACAAGGCCCGCGACCCCAAGCAGTGCGCCAATGCGGTGGCTTTCAAGACCAAGAACTTCATGAATCCGGACTGCGTGCGCTGGGAACTGCACCGTGTCTGGGTGGTGGAAGCGATCCTCAAGGACGGCAAGCGCCACGTTTATCCCAAGCGCACCATCTACTGGGATGAAGACATGCCCGGCATCGGTATCGCCGAAGGCTACGACTCTGCCGGCCAGATCTATCGCGTGACCCATTCCCTGCCGATCTCCCTCTACGAGACCCAGGCCCACAGTACCGATGAATGGGTCACCTCCGACCTGGCCACCGGCAACTATGCCCGTCAGCAGAACGTGACCGACTCCGGCGGCTGGGTAATCACCGAAGCGAAGCCGAACAACTTCTTCAGCTCCGAAGCACTCGCCGGCGGCGGTATCCGGTAAGGGCGGAATGACTGCGGACAAGCGGGCTGGATTGCCGCTTGTCCGCCGGATGCCGGCTTGATCCGGCAAGTCCTATCTGGTCGAAGGAGAACAGCGTGTTGCCTATAACAAAAAAGGCAGGGCTCATTGCGGCCCTGCTCATGATAAGTAGCATCCAGCCGGGGACCGCGCTGGCATTTGATAACCCGATCAACATCGCTGCCTCGCCGAGCAAGCTCGGTGCCAACAGCGCGCTGCTGGCCTCGGCCATGGCCGGTTCGCGCATCGTGGCGGTGGGTTCGCGGGGCATCATCATTTATTCCGACGATGTCGGCGCCACCTGGAAACAGGCCAGTGTCCCGGCTGGCTCCGACCTGGTGTCGGTGAGCTTTCCGTCGGCCAAGAAGGGTTGGGCCGTGGGGCATGGCGGTGTCGTCCTGCACTCGGTCGACGGCGGTTCCACCTGGGTCAAGCAGCTCGACGGCATTCAGGCCGCAGACCTGACCGTGCGTTACTACCAGGCCTCGACGGCGCCCGATGCGGCAGCCCTCGTCGAGCGGGAGAAGAGCCTGCAGGCCGGCGGCGGCACCCAGCCCCTGCTCGATGTGTATTTCGAAAGCGATACCACCGGCTTCGTGGTCGGTACCTTCAACCGCATCTTCCGTACCGAAGACGGCGGCAAGACCTGGACCCCGTGGATGGAGCGCACCGACAACCCGGGCGAACTCCACTTCTACAGCATTCGCGGCCGTGCCGGCGCGCTCTACCTGACCGGTGAGCAGGGCGCCGTATGGCGCTTCGACAAGGCCAGCCAGCGCTTCGTCGCTGCGCCGACGCCCTACAAGGGCACCCTCTTCGGGCTGGTCGTCATCGACAGCGACGCCGTGCTCGCCTTTGGCATGCGCGGCAGCCTGTACCGCAGCAGCGACCAGGGCCGCAACTGGGAAAAGGTGCCCCTGGGCACCCCGGCGGGCATCACCGGCGGCACCGTCCTGCCCGGCGGCGGCATCCTGCTGACCACCCAGGCTGGCGGCGTGAATATCAGCCGTGACGGCGGCAAGCACTTCCAGCCCGTGAAGACCAGCCGGCCGATGGCGTATTTCGGCCTCGCCCCGATGGACGACAAGAAGATCGTCCTGGTAGGCGCCGAAGGCGTGCGCCTCGAGTCCATCCAGTGAGCGCGCATCCGCTGCCGCCCCTGCCAACCAGAGTGTGAGTGCCATGGACCTTAGCCAGAATCAGCCGCAGATGGCCGTGATATCGGATCCGAAGGATTTCGATAATCGCTCCGGCAGCCTGCTTGAACGTCTCATCTTCAACAACCGCGGCCTGCTTGTGCTGTGCTGCGCGATCCTCACCGCCTTCTTCGCCTTCCAGTTGCGCGACATGACGGTGAGTGCGAGCTTCGACAAGATGCTCCCCCACGGGCATCCCTACATCACCAACTACCTGGAGAACCGGGAGCAGTTGCGTGGCCTGGGCGATTCGGTGCGGGTCGTTGTCGAGAACCCGAAGGGCGACATCTTCAATGCCGACTACCTCGCCACCCTCGCCAAGATCAACGACGAAATCTTCATCCTGAAAGGGGTGGACCGGGCGTGGATGAAGTCGATCTTTACCCCGGTGGTGCGCTGGGTCGAGGTGACCGAGGAGGGTTTCACCGGTGGTCCGGTGCTGCCCAATGACTACGATGGCTCGGCCAAGTCCATCGAGGACCTGCGCATCAACATCGGCCGCGCCGGCGTGGTGGGCAGCCTGGTGGGCAACAACTACCAGTCGAGCATGATCCAGATCCCGCTGCTGGCCAAGGATGCCGAGGGAAAATCGGTCGATTACCATCAGTTGTCGGCTTCCCTGGAGCAGATCCGCGCCAAGTACGCCAGCGGCCCGGATGCTCCGGTGAAGATCTACGTCATCGGCTTCGCCAAGCTGGCCGGTGACCTGATCGACGGCCTCGAGAAGGTGATGGTCTTCTTCCTGATCGCCGCCGCCATCGCCACCTTCATCATTTACCTCTTCACCCGCTGCGTGCGCAGCACCTCGCTGGTGCTGGCCTGCTCGCTGGTGGCCGTAGTGTGGCAGCTCGGCCTGGTGGTGAGTTTCGGTTACGGGCTCGATCCGTTCTCGATTCTCGTGCCTTTCCTCGTCTTCGCCATCGGCATCAGCCACGGTGCCCAGAAGATGAACGGCATCATGCAGGACGTTGGTCGCGGCACCCACAAGCTGGTGGCCGCCCGCTACACCTTCCGGCGCCTGTTCCTGGCCGGCCTGACGGCGCTGCTGGCCGACGCGGTGGGTTTTGCGGTGCTGACCGTCATCGACATTCCGGTGATTCGCGAACTGGCCCTTACCGCCAGCGTCGGCGTGGCGGTGCTCATCACTACCAACCTGATCCTGCTGCCGGTGCTGCTGTCCTATGTCGGTGTCAGCCCGAAGGCGGCCTCACGCAGTCTTAAAGAAGAAACCGAAGAGATCAAGGGCCGCGGTTTTGGCGTGGTGTGGAGCGCGCTGGATCACTTCACCGAACGTCGCTGGGCCACCATCGCCATTGCCGTCAGCGTGGTGCTGGGGGTGTTCGGCTTCGTGGTCTCCCACGACCTGAAGATCGGTGACCTGGATGCCGGAGCGCCTGAACTGCGGCCGGATTCCCGCTACAACCAGGACAACGCCTTCATCACGGCCAACTACGGCATCTCCAGCGACGTGTTCGCGGTGATGGTGAAGACCCCGCCCGACAGCTGCCGCTCTTTCGAGACGCTGACCGAAGCCGACCGCCTGAGCTGGGAGCTGGCCCAGGTGCCCGGTGTGCAGCGCACCACCTCGCTGGCCGACACTGTGCGTAATTACACTGCCGGCGGCTTCGAGGGCAACCCGAAATGGATCACGGTGAGCGACAACCAGAGCCTGATCGATGCCCAGATCGGCAACGCGATGAGCTGGAACTCGGAGTTCCTGAACACCCAGTGTTCGCTGATTCCGGTGCTCGCCTACCTGTCCGATCACAAGGCTGAAACCCTTGACCGGGTGGTCGAAGCCGCCAGCCAGTTTGCCGCCAAGCACGACACCGCAGACCGCAAGTTCCTGCTCGCGGCCGGCAGTTCCGGCGTCGATGCGGCTACCAACATCGTGGTGCGCGAAGCCAACCGGACCATGCTGCTCTATGTGTATGCATCGGTGATCCTGCTGTGCGCCATCACCTTCCGCAGCTGGCGGGCGGTTGTGGTGGCGGTGCTGCCGCTGGTGCTCACCTCGGTGCTGGCCGAAGCCCTGATGGTCTGGCTCGGTATCGGCGTGAAGGTGGCAACCCTGCCGGTGGTCGCCCTGGGGGTCGGTATCGGTGTGGATTACGCCCTTTACCTGCTCAGCGTCCAGCTGGCCCAGCAGCGCATGGGGTATTCCCTGGGCGAGGCTTACAAGCGCTCGGTGGCCTTCACCGGCAAGGTTGTCGCCCTGGTGGGCGTGACCCTGGCGGCAGGTGTGATCACCTGGGCCTGGTCGCCGATCAAGTTCCAGGCCGACATGGGCATCCTGCTGACCTTCATGTTCCTGTGGAACATGCTCGGTGCGCTGATCCTGATCCCGGCCCTGTCCCACTTCCTGCTGCAAGGTGAAACCACCAGGAAGCACGACATGAGCCCCGCAGAAAAGGCGCTGATGCCCGAGGAAGCGCTGCAGAACTAAATGTTGCAGAGGACACCGGCGCGCTGCGGTCCCCGATTTACCCCGGTGTCCATTTTTTATAAAAAGAAGTTTGATTGTTTTTTAAAAAAGCAGCGCCCCGTACTGCATCGTCGTCAAAAGGCGGCAGACGGCGGCGCTCCCGACAGGCAGTGATCGGAGGAGACAAGAACATGGGACGTGTTAGCGGAAAGATTGCCCTCATTACGGGCGGCGCCTCGGGGCTCGGCCGGGCCGATGCCCTGGCGCTGGCCCGCGAAGGTGCGCGGGTTGTCATTACCGATGTGAGCGAAGAAGCCGGCCGGGCCCTCGCCAAGGACATCGACGGCGAGTTTGTCCGTCATGACGTGCGCAGCGAGGACGACTGGCACAAGGCCATCGCCCATACGCTGGCGCGCTTCGGCAAGCTCGACATTCTGGTCAACAACGCCGGCATCGTGGTGCCCGGCGACATCGAGACGGCGACGCTGGAACAGTACCGCCTGCTCAACGCCATCCACGCCGAGGGCAGTTTCCTCGGCTGCAAGTACGGCATCGAGGCGATGAAGGCCAACCCCGGCAGCACCGGCTCGATCATCAACATTTCGTCCCTGTCGGCGATCCGCGGCTTTCCGGGCGTCATCACCTACGCCGCCGCCAAGGGCGCGATCCTGGCGATGACCACCACCATCGCTGCCCACTTCCGCGAGAAGGGCTACGCGATGCGCTGCAACGCGATCCTCCCCGGCATGATCAACACGCCGCTGCTGGCCGCCGTCGGTGCCGACACGCTGCCCGGTCTCGGCCAGCCGGACGACATTGCCAACACGGTGCTCTTCCTGGCTTCCGACGAATCCCGTCACGTGAGTGGCGCACACATCGTTGTCGACAACGCATCTTCAATCATCGGCGGGGGGGCTTGAGCATGAGCGCAGGCAAGAAACTCGAAGGCAAGGTCGCCGTCGTACTCGGCGCGGCCGGTCAGGACAACATGGGCCAGGTCATTGCCCGCCGCTTCACCGATGAAGGTGCCCGTGTGGTGGTGGCAGGTCGCAAGCTGAACGAGCTGGAACGCTTCGCCAAGACCATCGGCGGTGCCGCTTTCCAGTGCGACATCACGAAAAAGGAAGACGTGGCGGCTCTCTTTGCTTTTGCCAAGGACTGGGGCGGCCATGTCGAAATCGCGGTCAACGCCACCGGCTGGGGCCTGCTCAAGGGCTTCACCGAAACCACCGTGGAAGAGATCGACCAGATCACCGATCTGCAGTTCAAGGGACCGTTCTACTTCTGCCAGGCGGCGGTGGACACCCTCGGCAAGGGCGGCTCGATCATCCAGATCAGCTCGGCGACGGCCACCATCATGCTCAACGACCACGCCGCCTACATGGGCACCAAGGCCGGCACCGACCACGTGATCCGCTGCGTGGCGCATGAGTTTGGCGAGCGCGGCATCCGCGCCAACTCGATCTCGCCGGGCCTCACCGAAACCCCGATGACCGCCGGCGCCAAGGACGTGCCGGGGCTCTTCGACAGCTTCCTGTCCGGCTACCCGCTGGGACGTATCGGCACCAAGGACGACATCGCCGCCGCCGCCGTGTGGCTGGCCAGCGACGAATGCTTCATGACCGGCCAGAACCTGCAGGTGAATGGCGGCCTGACCCTGCGCCGCAACCCGACCCGCGAAGAAATCCAGGCGGCCGTCGTTTCGGCCACCGGCCAGGCCTGAGGAGAGACACGCCATGAGCAATCCGCAAGCCCTCATTGCACGCCTCGGCACCGTCATGCAACTAGCCTTCGTGCCGGAAGACGTGGAAGGCGCCCTGCGTTACTGGACCGAAACCATGGGTGTCGGTCCGTTCTTCAAGCTCTCCAACATCGTTGTCGATGCCGCCAAGTACAAAGGCGAGCCGGCCCATATCGACTTCTCGGTTTACATCGCCTACTGGGGCGACATGCAGGTCGAGATCATCGAGCAGCACAACGACGCGCCCTCCATCTACAAGAGCTGGCGTGGTGAAGGCCGTGAAGGTCTGCACCACATCTGCATCGTGGTGGAAGACATGGCCGAGGCGCGGGCCATCAGCCTCGAAGCCGGCGCCAGGGTGATGCAGGAAATCTGGCTGCCCGGCGGCGGCGAGGCGATCTACATCGATGCGGGCGGCGGCCCGGGCAGCCTGATCGAGATGATCTGCTTCCCGAAGGAGAGTTACGCCTTTTTCGACCTGATGCGCGACGCCGCCCGCGACTGGGACGGCAGCGAGCCCGTCCGGGCGGTGGGCTGAGGAGGCCGGCATGAGCGACGACTCCCAAGCCAATCCCGGCCGCATCGACTGCGTGCTGGTCGCCGCCGGCAAGTTCCATGACATCGATTTTGCCCGCCTCGAGCTGCTCAAGCTGCTGGGCGAGGACGAGCGCATCCGCGTGCGGGTCTTCGAGGACTATTCCAACCTGGAAGCCATCCGCAAGGCGGCCTTCCTGGTCACCTACACCTGCGACGTGATCCCCAGCCTCGACGAGCAGGAAGCCCTGCGCGCCTGGGTGGCCGGCGGCGGGCGCTGGTATGCGCTGCACGGCACCGCGTCGATCCTGCGCTTCCTCGACAACGGGCTGGTGGATTCGCCGGCCCTGGCGCCGCACTTGATGGAAACCCTCGGCAGCCAGTTCATTGCCCACCCGCCCATCGGCCCCTACCGGGTCGAGGTGGCCAAGCCGCAGCACCCACTGGTGGCCGGCATCGAGCCCTTCGAAGTGGTGGACGAGCTTTACCTGTCGGACATCCACGCCCAGCTTGAAGTGCTGCTGGACACCGAGTTCGAAGGCGAGGGCACCGGCTTTGCGCGCAGCACCTGGCAGCGTGCCCGTCACCCGGTGCTCTACCTGCGCCCCATTGGCCAGGGCTCCGTGCTTTACCTGACCCTCGGCCACTGCCGCGGCCATTACGACATGCAGCCCTTCATGGACTACTGGCCCGAGAAGCAGACCTGTGCCTGGGATCTGCCGGTGTTCTACGAACTGCTCCGACGCGGCATCAGCTGGGGCAAGGCAGCAAAAGATCAATGACAAACCTGTGGGTCGGACTTTAGTCCGACAAACCCTGCGTCAGCCCTTGGTGCCGGACGGAAGTCCGACCCACGGGAATGCCGCCGGAATCATCCTCACACATACAAGGAAGAGACAAAATGGAACTCGGACTGCGCGGTAAAAAAGTCATCATCAACGGCGGCAGCCGCGGCATCGGCAAGGCGGCCCTCGAAATCTACGCGGCCGAAGGTTGTGACATCGCCTTCTTCTCGCGCGACCAGGCCCGTGTGGACGCCACCGTCGCCGAACTCAAGCAGCACGGCGTCCAGGTCTTCGGCGACGCCTTCGACATGAACGATTCGGCCGCCTACCAGGCCTGGCTGCTGTCGGCCGCCGAGCGTCTGGGCGGTTGCGACATCTTCATCCACAACGCCAGCTCGTCCGGCGCCCAGGGCACCATGGACTGGGACCTGACCTTCCGCCTCGACATGATGGGCGCGGTCAATGGCTGCCAGATCCTCGAACCCTTCCTCGAAAAGTCCGGCACCGGCTCGGTGATCCTGATGTCCAGTACCGCCGCGGTCGAAACCTTCATCTACCCGCAGGCTTTCAACGCCATCAAGGCGGCCATCATCACCTACGGCAAGCAGCTCTCCCAGCTGTGGGCAGCCAAGCAGATCCGCGTCAACATGATTTGCCCGGGCCCCGTTGCCTACCCGGGCGGCAACTGGTCGATGATCAAGGAAGCCATGCCCGAGCTGTACGACAAGACCCTCGCCGACATGCCCCTTGGCCGCTTTGGCGCGCCGGACGACGTGGCCCGCTCGATGGTCTTCCTGTCCAGCCCGGCAGCGTCCTACATCACCGGCACCAACCTGATCATCGACGGCGGCTACACCAAGCGCGTCCAGTTCTGAGCGCCGGCTGAAGGCACACGGGAGATCCGCATGAAGCTGTACAACTCGATCGGGCCCAATCCGCGCCTGGTAAAGATGTTCGCCGCCGAGAAGGGCTTGAAGCTTGAGCTTGTCGAGGTGGACATCATCGGTGGCGAAAGCCGTCAGCCGGCCTATCTGGCGATCAACCCGACCGGCACCACGCCGGTGCTGGCGCCCGACGGTGGCCGGCCGATCGCCGAAACCACCGCCATCTGCGAATACCTGGAAGAGCTGCAGGCCTCGCCGCCGCTGATCGGTGCCACGCCGGCCGCCCGGGCCGAGGCGCGCATGTGGTGGCGTCGGGTGGACCTGCTGGTTGTACAGCCGATGACTGCGGGCTTCCGGGGTGCCGAAGGCCTGCCCCTGTTCCAGGACCGGGTGGTGTGCCTGCCCCAGGCGGCCGATGACCTGAAGCGCACCGCGCAGCAGGGCCTGGCCTGGCTGGAAGCGCAAATCGGCGACAAGCCGTATATTGCCGGCGACGCCCTTACGGTGGCCGATCTCCTGCTGTTCTGCTTCGTGGAGTTCGGCGAAAAGGTGGGGCAGGGGCTCGATCCCGCCCATGTCCACCTCACCGCCTGGCGCGAGCGCATGGCCGCGCGGCCGAGTGCTGCGTTGCCCTGGCTCTGAACCCTCGTCCAACGATCTTCGCCGAAAGAAAAGGCCGCATATGCACCAGATTACCGTCCATCACGATTTCGACACCTCCACCGACGTGCTGTGGGATTTGCTGTCCGACTTTGCCCACATCGAGCGCTGGTGGCCGAAGGACATCCCCGCCGTGCAGATTGAGCGGGTCGACCTGGAAGGGGAGGGCATCGGCCTGATCCGCCACATCTACAACAAGGGCTTTGCCGCCCCGGTCAGCGAGCGGCTGGATTTCCAGGATCCGGAAACCCTCACCTACAAGCTGTCGATCGTCGGCCAGCGTCCGGCCGGGCTTACCGCCTATCAGGCCACCGGCCACATCGAAGCCCTTGCCGGCGGGCGCTGCCGTCTCAATTACAAGGGTGAGTTCAGCACCGAGTCCGGCCAGCCCGGGGAAGCCGAGGCCTTCCTGCGCATGGCCTACGAACTGATGTTCACCGGGCTTGCCGCCGCGACGGCCCGCTGAGCGGCAGGGTGGATCGTTCCGCCCGCCGCGCGTAATCAACGTCTGCGGGCGAATGACTTCGCCCCTTACCGCAAGGACAAGAGCATGACCATGAAAGCCGTCCGCTTCACCGTTCCCGGCGCTCCGCCCATCGTCGAAAACGTGCCGATTCCCCAGCCCGGCCCCGGCCAGGTGGTGGTCAAGATCGGTGGCGCCGGGGTGTGTCACTCCGATCTGCATGTGCTGGATCATGGGGCGCCGGGTTTTCATGGCCCCTTCACCCTTGGCCATGAGAACGCCGGCTGGGTGGCTTCGCTCGGCGCCGGCGTGACGGGCTGGAAGCTTGGCGATCCGGTCGCGGTGTATGGCTTCTGGGGCTGTGGCCACTGCCACGCCTGTCTGTTGTCGATGGAAAGCTACTGCGAGAATGCCGAGCACCTCTCCAACAACGGGGGCGGCATCGGCACCGACGGCGGCATGGCCGAATACATGCTGGTGCCCTCGCCGCGTCTACTGGTGCCGCTGGGCTCCCTCGCCCCGCGCGACGCCGCCCCGCTGACCGATGCGGCGCTGACGCCCTATCACGCCATCAAGCGCGGCCTGCATCTGCTCACGCCGGATGCCACAGCGGTGGTGATCGGTGTCGGCGGCCTCGGCCACATGGCCGTACAACTGCTGCGCGTGCTGTGCGGCGCACGGGTGGTGGCGGTGGATGTGGACGATCGCAAGCTGGATCACGCCAGGCAGCTGGGTGCCGACCTGGTGGTCAATTCCCGCAACGCGGCCGAAGCCGCCGAGACCATCAACGCCTTCACCGGCCGCCGCAAGGCCGCGATGGTGCTGGATTTCGTCGGCATTCAGCCGACCCTCGATCTGGCCGTGCAACTGGTTGGTCGCAACAGCCAGCTGACCGTGGTTGGCGTCGGTGGTGGCACCATCCCGCTGACCCAGTGGACCCTGCCCTTCGGCTGCTCCGTGAGCACGCCCCTGTGGGGCTCGCGTGCCGAGCTGATGGAAGTCATCGCCCTGGCCGAGAGCGGCCGCATCCATGTGGATACCCATTACTTCGGTTTTGAACAGGGGCCGCAAGTGTTGCAGGATCTGCGCGACGGCAAGGTGATGGGGCGCGGTGTGCTGGTTCCGGAACTCCTCTGA
>ERZ724504.220-NODE-220-length-32256-cov-6.100804_pt1 | contig 32256 bp, 32 predicted proteins | sample MGYA00376037_ERZ724504 | MGnify/ENA primary metagenome ERZ724504 (study PRJEB28724, sample SAMN07190888) | wastewater metagenome | isolation source: influent of sewage treatment plant in Hong Hong | place: USA: Christiansburg, Virginia | collected 2016-03-01 ... | reverse complement strand
AGCTCACAAATTCTGCGCACCAAGTTTGTGCACACCCGTGATTCCCCTGTGTAAATGACGCGAAAAAACCACTGCTACGCCTTTGAAAAGATGATTTCATCGGCTTCCATGAATTCGTAGCGTTGGCTGTATACAAACCGCCGCTATATTTCAAAACGTAAACCTAATAACCAACTCGAGAGAACACACATGAAGAATACTTTCATCGCCGTGGCAGCTGCCCTGGCCTGCTCCGGTGCCGCTTACGCTCAGAGCAATGTGCAACTGACCGGTTTGATGGACATGTATGCCGGCTCCATGAAGGCACCCGGTGGCGAGCGCAGCGGCCAAGTGGGCTCGGGCGGCATGACTACCTCCTGGTGGGGCCTGAAGGGCACTGAAGACCTGGGCAGCGGCCTGAAGGCAGACTTCAACCTCACCGCGTTCTTCCGTGGCGATACTGGCACTCCCGGCCGCTTCAACGGTGACCCCTTCTTCTCTCGCGACGCCAACGTGGGCCTGAGCGGCAGCTTTGGTCGCGTGGGTCTTGGCCGTGATAAGGCTCCCAACTTCCTGCCCACCATCCTGACCAACCCCTTTGGCGACTCCTTCACGATTTCGCCGCTGGTTCTGCATGCCAACGTGGGGACCGGTGCCTGGGGCAAGAACAATCTGACTTCTCCTGCCGACACAGGCTGGAGCAACCAGATCATCTACTCGACACCCAGCTTCGGCGGTCTGAAGGCCAATGTGCACTATCAGTTTGGCGAGCAAACTGCGCAAGGCAACAAGAGCAAGAAGAACGTGGGTCTGAACGTCCTGTACGGCGCTGGCCCTCTGAGCCTGGTCGCTTTTTATGAGCGCTCGCAAATCAACAACCCTGTGGTACTGGATGTGCGTCCCACCAAGACGGACTGGATGGTCGGCGGCACTTACGACTTCAAGGTCGTGAAGCTGTACGGTACTTACGGTCAATCCAAGGGCAAGGACACCTTTGCTGCCACCGAAGATCGCAAGAACAAGACTTACTCGCTGGGTCTGGATGTGCCTGTGAGCACAGTCGGCACCATCAAGGCTGCTGGTGCTCGCACCAAGTCCGAGCTGGGCAATGTGGACGCTACCCGCACCACCTACACCGTGGGCTACGACCACTTCCTGTCCAAGCGCACCGACGTGTACGGCGCTGTGATGTATGACCGCATCAAGTTCGCTGAGTCCAAGTCCGGCACCAGCGTCGTGGCCGGTATCCGCCACCGCTTCTAAGCGTTTGAGACAGACAGGCCTTGCGGCTTGTCACTCAGTAAAAAGCGAGGCTCCTGCCTCGCTTTTTTCATGCAAGAACCTGATAGCCGCGCTATTTGAGCGCCGGCGCTTGCAGCAACTTCAGGCGGCGCTCAAGCTGTGCAGCTTTATCGCTGTTTCCCGCCTGCTGCTCAGACTTGAGCTGCAGCAGCAGCCAGGCCATCAATGGCCGCCGCCAGCCCTGTGCCGATGCCGTATCCACCGCCTGCTGCAGCAATGCAGGCGATGCCCTGCCACTGCGCAGTTGCACGCCTGCCGCAACCAAGCTGGACAGCGGGTCCTTGATCTCGACCGGCGCAGCATCTCCAGCACTGCCTAGCTGCCTCGCCACGGCGCGCTGTGCTTCGGGCAATAGTTCTATGTCGGCGGGTTGAGGCCTACGCTGCAAATAGCGTGCATAGGCCTGATCTTCTTTAGCCGCATCCTGCGCCAGCGCTTCGTAGGCCGGGCAGTCATCCCACTCCAAGCTTGCTACCTGCGCCGCGCAGCGCATTAACTCCACTTTGGCAGCCAGAGCAGGCTGGCCCGTACTGGCCACCGCATCACGGGCTTTTTGCCATTGCAGGGCTTCGACGCGCTGCTGACCCTGCAAATAAGCAGCCGTAGCTTTTTGCGTCGCGCTTTCAGCAGCCAAGGCCCAGTCCGGCACGGGGGGTTGGCTGCTACAGGCCGCGAGCGCTATCACAGAGATAGCAGCTAGCGCTTTGGTGTAATGGCCTAGAGGCAGTTTTGACTTGAAATCAGGCTTCATGGCAGCTTCAGCTCCGGTTTGTGGGCAAACGGCCATTTGCGCTGCAAATCGTTGAGCACAGACTCCAGCCGGATCAGATTGCTTTCCACCTCCGCACGCAGCGCACCCAGATCCGTCGACGCCTCGCGGGCATTGCTGCCCACGACCTGCATATCGGCCAGCACCGCGTCTACCTTGCCCATGCTTTTGCGTGTATCGGCCAGCAGCCCATTGAGCTGCTCCACCGTGGCGCGCACCTGGGGCATGACGCCATTGGCATCAAAAACCTGACTATCGGCACGGGCGACCATGCGATCCATGCGGCCCAGCACGGAGCTGGCGCGCTCTAGCAGCTGAGTGACTTTTTTGGCTTCTTCATCGCTGCCCAGCACGGCTCCCAGAACTCCGCCCTGGCCCTGCATACGCTCGGCCAGCTTGCGCACTTCGGCCAGTGAGCCGCCCAAGGCTGAATCCGTCGCCGTCAGCGACGCTACATTGGCCAACACTTCCTTGGCGGAGTTGATGATTTGCGGCAGCTCAGCCGTCGCATCGCCGCTGAGTACGGGGCGTACGGAATCAGGGGGCAGCGGTCCATCGCTGAGCATGCCGCTATAGGCCTTGATGGTGGTGCCGCCCACAATGCCTTTGACCAGCGTAAACACGCTGGACTGACGCAGCCAGTGCGCGTCTTTCTCGGGCACATCCACCAGAATGCGCACCGAGCCATCTTCCGCCAGCTCAATCTTGTTGACGCGGCCGATGGGGAAGCCTGAGAACGTCATGTCCATGCCCACCACCACGCCCTCGGAGTCATCGGCCGTCAGCACCAGCCGCTGCGTAGTCTCAAACACGCCGCGCGCATACAGCAGATAGCCTGCTGCGCTCAAGATCAGCAGCAGGGTCAGCACCAGCAATGCTGCAGCCTTGGCGCGCAGATTCGCGACGGGTTTGAGGCTGAGCAGCTCTTCATCAATCAGCTGCTCCTCGGCCATCCGGGTTTCGCTCATTGCTCCATCCTTCTTAGTAATAGTTGCCCATGAGCGAGACGATCTCGATCAGAAGCAACACGGCAAACATGCGCGCAAAACCGCCCAGCTCCGCCCCACCCTTACGGTGCCGCGCAATCGGCGTGTACATGGCAGAGGCCAGTGGCATGACCGCCACCGTGAGGCTGAAAAACCAGGTCTTGAGCGCAAACACCAGCGTCAGCGATGGCGTGAAAATCTGTCCAAAAATGCGGGTGTAAGCACCAAACCCGGCCATGCTGAAGCCATACACGCTCAGATAAACAGTGACCAACGCCACGATGCAACTAAGCGCTGCCAGCGTAATCGCGGCAAAAACGCCCGCCGCCGCACGCGGCACCAGCGCGGCGCGTATGGGGTCGATGCCCTGCACCTTCCACTGCCCCAGCACCCCTTGTGTGCGCATCTGCACCACCTGCACACCGGCAGGAATGGTGCAGCGCATGGCCACAAAAAGCGCCGCCGTCAGCGGAATCAGCTCAATCACCATCACGCGCACCACCAGAGCCTGCGCATAGCGCGACAGCCCGTAGCTTTGCGCGGTGACGATGACGATGCGCGCAATCACCGCGCACAGCAAGGCGGCCAACACGGTGAAGCCCATCAGCACAGGGGCGGTCTGCGCATACATCTGCTGGGCCAGCATGGCCCGCCCGCGCTTGCGGTAACTGGAGGGCGACAGGATCAAGACCAGCAGCACCGCTGTCAGATAAATGCTGCGCCACCACGCCAGGGCCTGCGCGCCCAGCGCGGCCACAATGCGCCCCGGCAATTTGATGGTGGTTTCGCTCCAGCTCATGCAGGAATGATAGCGCCCGCGCACAGACGCAGCCCCATGCCACACTGAGGGAATTTGTCAGACATGGCGCTTTGCTGCGCTGCCGCCCTGCAGGTTAACGGGTAGCGGCTCATCGGCCTGTGCGTGCAGGGCTTCAATGATGTGGCAAAAGCTGTCCGAGCCATCGCACTGGCTGCGCAACTGCATCAGCTCGTGTTCCAGCGCCTGCAGCTCGGCCAGTCGCTCGCGCACATGACCCAGATGGGCGTCTAGGGTTTTATTGGCAGCCACGCAATCATCCTTGCGCGCACCGTCCAGCGCCAGCAGGGTGCGCACTTCGTCCAGTGACATATCCATGGCCCGGCACAGGCGGATAAAGCGCAGACGGTGCACATCGCCATCGGTGTAGAGGCGGTACTGGTTGTCGCCTCGCACGCCGGGCGACAGCAGTTGCTCCTTCTCGTAATAGCGGATATTGGCCGCCGCAATGCCCGAGCGCTTGGCCGCTTCACCAATGCGCCAGCGCGGAATATCCGAAGAATTGAGGGACATGCTTGACCTTGAAGTGACTTTATTGTTTTCAATACTGCCATGAAGCCAGAAAGCCTGTCCACCCACACCCATGCAGGGCACGATCATGACCACAGTCATGAGCCAGTCCCTGCCACCTCAAAACCCATAGCAGCGACCGCAGGATCAGCCTGCGGTACAGGCTGTTGCGCACCGTTTTCCATCAGCGAGCCTGTCAAAAGCCATGGGCACGCGCATGATGAAAACGACGGCCATGATCACGGCAACGACCACGGGCATGACCATGGCGTGCTGCCCGGCTGGCCCCGCATCTACGCCGCACTGGTAGCGGCACTGGCGGCAGAGGCCTGCCACTGGTTTGGCGACGCCAACCCCACGCTTCAATACCTGGGCATGGCACTGGCCGTGATCGGTATTGGTCTCTCGGGTCTGGGCGTCTACAAAGCCGGCATCAAGGATTTGTTTCGCTTCAAACTCGGCATTCATGCGCTGATGGCCGTGGCTGTGACCGGCGCATTCATCATCGGCCAGTGGCCTGAGGCCGCCATGGTCATGGCGCTGTACGCCGCCGCCGAGCGCATCGAAGATCAGGCCATGGACAAGGCACGCCTGGCCATCCGCAGCCTGCTGCAGCTGGCACCCGAGACCGCCGATGTGCTGCAGCCCGACGGCAGCACCCAACGCATGGCCGCCAAGGATGTGCCGCTGGGCGCGGTATTGCGCGTGACGCCCGGTGCACGCGTGCCCCTCGATGGTCTGGTAACCGAAGGCGAAAGCTCGGTCAACCAAGCCCCCATTACCGGCGAGAGCGCGCTGGCCCACAAAGGCCCGGGCGATGAGCTGTATGCCGGCTCCATTAATCAAGATGGCGAGCTGCACCTGCGCGTGACCGCTCCTGCCAACGACAGCCTGATTGCCCGCATCGTTCATGCCGTGGAGCAGGCCCAGTCTTCCAAGGCACCTACTCAGCGCTTTGTGGATCGCTTTGCCGAGGTTTACACCCCCATCGTTCTGGTGCTGGCCATTGCACTGGGCGTGCTCGCACCCTGGCTGCTGGGCTGGGCCTGGCATCAGGCCGCGTATCAGGCGCTGGCCTTGCTGGTCATTGCCTGCCCTTGCGCGCTGGTGCTTTCCACGCCCGTCACCGTCGTCAGCGCGCTCACCGCTGCCGCCAAGCGCGGCATCTTGATCAAGGGCGGCAGCGCGCTGGAGTCGGCCCGCAAGCTCAAAGCCATTGCCCTTGATAAAACCGGCACGCTGACCACAGGCTCGCCAAAGTTAGTGGACTGGCAAAGCTGGAATGGCTCCGCCAGCGAAGCCATGGCAGAGCACGCCTATGCGCTGGCCTCGCGCTCTGACCACCCGGTATCGCGCGCCATTGCACAAGGCCTGCAAACCCAGGTGAGCAGCCGCGTTGCCGAGGCTCAGCAGCTTCAAGCCCTGCCCGGGCGCGGCGTGCAGGCGCAGGTCAATGGCGAGCTGTGGACGCTGGCCAATCTGCGCTGGGCCGCAGAGCAAGGCTGGGACAGCGCCGAACTCAAGGCCGCGCTGATGCTGCACGAGCAGCAAGGCCGCACCGTCACCCTGCTGGCCAATAGCCAAGGCGTGCAAGCCCTGTTTGCCGTGGCCGACCCGCTGCGCCCGCAGGCCAAAGAAGCCGTGGCGCAGTTGCAAGCACTCGGCGTCAAACCCATTGTGTTGAGTGGTGACAACAGCGCCACCGTGCGCACCGTCGCGGCAGAAGCAGGCATTGACGATGCACGCGGCAATATGCTGCCCGAGGACAAACTCAAAACCCTGAGCGAGTTGCAGCGCGACATCGGCCCCACGGCCATGACCGGCGACGGCATCAACGACGCACCGGCTCTGGCCCAGGCCGATATCGGCTTTGCCATGGGCGGCATGCACGCCACCGACATGGCCATGGAAACCGCCGATGTGGTGCTAATGAACGACGACCTGCGCCGCATCCCCGATGTGGTCGATCTCTCGCAGCGCGCCCACAGCGTGCTGTGGCAAAACATTGGGCTGGCGCTGGGCATCAAGCTCGCGTTCTTTGCCCTGGCCATCAGCGGCAACGCCAGCATGTGGCTGGCCGTGCTGGCAGACATGGGCGTCAGCCTACTGGTCGTGGCCAACGGCCTGCGACTGCGCCACTGGAAGAATGGTGAAATTTAATCAAATACGCCCTTGACGCTTAAGTAGCAAGCTCAAGCAGCTCTCTTTTTTGATAGCAACTTAACCAGGGCGGGGAACTAAACCCCGCCCATCGTTATCATTCAAGCCATGCGTCGTTTTCTCTCCTTGTTCATGGTTTTGCTGCTGGCCCTGCGTGGTCTGGCAGGCGACGCCATGGCCATGGAGCAAAACACTGCGCCTGCCCACTCCATGGGCCATGAACAAAGCCAGAGTCATGCCCAGCCTCTGGGCGAGATGGCGGCCATGGCCCAGCACCTGCATCACGACATGGGCTCGCACCATGAAGCAGCGCCCAATGCAGCAGCCACTTCAGCCGCGACTTGCAGCGCAGATGCAGCCAGCAGCGATTGCCACCAGCATGAAGGCCATTGCACGGCCTGCGGCATCTGCCACTCGACGCTGGCCACGCCAGAACTGTTGAGTCCTCACGCCAAAGCACCCCGAGCCGTGCTGCTGGCACATGGCACAGCGCGCTTTGCCAGCGCTGCGCCTTTTCAGCTCGTCAAACCACCGATTTCTGCCCTCTGACGCCCTAGGTGCGTCCGCATTTTGATAGCAGCCACCGCGCTTGCTGTCTAGGCTAGAGCCTTTTATCGCTCAAACCTGCGGACCTTCTCTTGGTTTTAGACGACAGGAATCCACTATGCGCAAAGCGCATCCTCTTTCTCTGACGGCCATCGTGCTTGTCACAGCGGCCAGCCCGTTGGCTTTCGCACAGACAGTACCGTCACAGGTCAGTACCCAAGCTCAAGACAAGCGCGTCTTCAGCCCCTCTGCGCCCACCCTGCCCCTGCAGCACCAGCCGCTGGCGGCCAGCGGCGACATCGTGGCCCAGCCCGGCGACTGGAAGGCCGCCAATGCGGCCGTGGCCGAGTTTCCGCGTGGCCATGGCGATGTGCTCAAGTGGGAAAAAGCCCAGAACCCCGCCACAAAAACCACAGATCAGGCCGCGCCTGCTCATGGCCATCACGACCACGGAGGCCAGCGATGAAGCGCACCCTGACCCGACTCTCGCCTCTACTGGTAGTGCTGTTGCTGGCCGGCTGCGCCAGCATCTCGCCCGACGGGCTGCGCGGCGATGTCGCCCAGCGCACCGAAGGCCGTTTGCCCGCAGGCGCACAACTGCCATCGCCAGATGCCAAGGCCCAGCAAAATGCACAAGCGCAGGTCGCTGACTGGCTCAAAACGCCCGTCGATGCCGACACGGCCGTACGTATCGCCCTGCTCAACAACCCCGGCCTGCAGGCCCAGCTGGCGCAACTGGGCATTGCCGATGCACAGCGCGTGCAGGTGCTGACCCTGCCCAACCCCAGCTTTACCTTTGGCCGCTTTCGCAACGGTCACGAGCGCGAGATTGAGCGCCAGCTGAGCTTTGGGCTGGTGCAGCTTGTCACCCTGCCCTGGCGCAGCCGCTGGCAAGGCTGGCAGATGGAGCAAGCCACGATGACGGCAGCCCAGCAAGTGCTGCTGCTGGCCGCAGACACGCGCCGCGCCTGGCTACGCGCCGTGGCGGCTGAACAGGCGCTGGCCGCCAACGAGCGCATGCACGATGCTGCTGCGCTGGGCGGCGAGCTGGCAAAACGCATGGCGCAGGTCGGTAACTTCAGCAAAATGGATCAGGCCCGTGAGCTGGCCCAGCAGCAGCAAGCCGCTGCCCAACTGGCGCGTGCGCGGCTCAATGCCCAGCTGGAACGCGAGCAACTGGCCCGCCGCATGGGCCTATGGGGGCAGCAACTGGCTTTCAAGCTGCCTGCGCAACTGCCTGCCCTGCCCAAAAACACAGAGCTACGCAGCGGCGATGACGCCGAAGCCACGGCCCTGCGAGAGCGCCTTGATCTGGGCGCGCTGCGCCGCGATCTGGATGTGACGGCGGGCCGCCAGGGCTGGGCCACGGTTGGCTCAATCTTTGGTGATATTGGTGCCACCTACAGCAACAACACCAGCACCGACCGTGCCACCGGCCACAGCGACAAGACCCAGGGCTGGGAGTTCGATGTGCCGCTGCCGCTGTTTGACTGGGGCTTTGCCGCACGCGGCATGGCGCGCAACCAGGTGCTACGCAGCGCATCGCTGCTACGTGACAACGCCATCCGCGCGCGCAGCGAGGCGCGCAGCCACTGGCTGAGCTACCGCACCGCTTACGACCTGGCTCAGCAACAACAGGCCGAGGTGCTGCCGCTTGCCAAGTTGATGCAGGAAGAAACCGTGTACCGCTACAACGGCATGTTCATGAGCGTGTGGCAGTTGCTGGCACAGGCCCGCAGCACCACACAGGCCGTAGTCACGGCCACCGAGGCGCAACGCGACTTCTGGTTGGCCGAGACCGATCTGCAACTGGCCCTGACCGGTACATCGCCCGGCACCGTGCCAACCATCAACACCACCGCAGCGCCTGCTGCAGCTCCCGAGGCAGGTCACTGATATGCAACGCCGCAATTTTTTCACCGGCGCTGCTGCCGCAGTCGCCGCTGCCTCCGTCAGCAAGGTCGCTATGGCCGCCCTGCCCGAGCCCGTCATGCAAAGCAGTGCCGACACGGCTGCGCCGCTGACGCCGCCCAACGGCCGCCCCTACCACCCCGTGGTCACGCTCAACGGCTGGACCACGCCCTGGCGCATGAATGCGGGCGTCAAAGAATTCCACCTGGTGGCCGAGCCCGTGGTGCGCGAGGTGGCACCGGGATTTTTCGTCAATATGTGGGGCTACAACGGCCAGTCACCCGGCCCCACGATTGAGGTGGTGGAAGGCGACAAGGTGCGCATCTTTGTCACCAACCGCCTGCCCGAGAACACTACCGTCCATTGGCATGGCCAGCGCCTGCCCAATGGCATGGACGGCGTGGGGGGGTTGAACCAGCCCCATATTCCGCCGGGCAAGACTTTTGTCTACGAGTTCACGGCGCGCCGCCCCGGCACCTTTATGTACCACCCGCATTCGGACGAAATGGTGCAGATGGCCATGGGCATGATGGGCCTGTGGATCACCCACCCCAAGGGAAAGCACCCGCTGATCGACGATGTGCAGCGCGACTACGCCTTCTTGCTCAGCGCCTACGCGGTCGAGCCCGGAGCCATGACGCCGCGCATCAACGAAATGACGGATTTCAACATCTGGACCTTCAACAGCCGCGCCTTCCCGGCCATCAGCCCGCTGGTGGCACGCCAGGGCGACAAGGTGCGCATTCGCGTGGGCAATCTGACCATGACCAACCACCCCATTCACATCCACGGCCATGAGTTTGAGGTCACGGGCACCGACGGTGGCCCCACGCCCAAGGGATCGCGCTGGCCCGAGGTGACCACTGACGTGGCCGTGGGCCAGATGCGCCAGGTGGACTTCATCGCCGACGAGCCCGGCGACTGGGCCTTTCACTGCCACAAGAGCCACCACACCATGGGTGCTATGGGTCACGACGTGCCCACCATGATTGGCGTGGATCACCGGGGGCTAGTGGGCAAGATCCAGAAAATCGTGCCCGACTACATGCTGATGGGCGAGCGCGGCATGGGCGATATGGGGGCCATGGAAATGCCCTTGCCCGACAACACCTTCCCCATGATGACGGGCACCGGCCCCTACGGTGCCATCGAGATGGGCGGCATGTTCACCAGCTTCAAGGTGCGCAAAGGCCTGGGAGCCAACGATTACAAGGACCCCGGCTGGTACCAGCAGCCCAAGGGTACGCAGGCCTATGAATGGAAGGGCGCGCCGCTGGATGCAACCGCCCCGCGCCAGACCCCGCCCGGCACCGCCCCCGGCGCAGCCGCCGTGCGCAGGCCTGATACCGGCAAAGACCACGCCCACCATTGAAAGGATTGCGCATCATGAAAACTATGCAATTCATAGCTGCCTGCGCTTTATTAGCGGGCGCTAGCGCCACATTTGCGCATGGAAACATCAGCCATGCACCGACAGCCGCCACCCCAGAACAAAAGGCCTGGGGCATTGCAGGCAAGGCCAAGGATGCCCAGCGGGCCATTACTCTGAACATGACCGACGACATGCGCTTTGCGCCCAGCCACTTCAGCGTAAAAAAGGGGGAAACCCTGCGCCTGCGCGTGGTGAACAAAGGCCAGGTGATGCACGAAGTGGTGCTGGGCACCCAGGCCAGTCTGGATGAACACGCACAGATGATGCTCAAGTACCCCGGCATGGAGCATGCCGAGCCCTATATGGCCCATGTCGCACCCGGCCAAAGCAAAGACCTGGTCTGGAGCTTTAACCGCGCAGGCAACTTTGACTTTGCCTGCCTGATCGCCGGCCACTACCAGGCGGGCATGACAGGCCGCTTCACCGTCACCGAATAACTCTTGAAAAGGAATCACCCCATGCAAACTACCACCCGCCGCCACGCCCTGCACCTGCTGGCCGCCGCCGCCGGCATGGCCACCCTGCCCGCCCTGGCCAACAAAGCCACGGCCAAGACAGCCATGGAAGTCTGGAAAGACCCGAACTGCGGCTGCTGCAAGGACTGGATCGTTCTCATGGAAAAAGCCGGCTTTGCCGTCAAAGTCCACGACGTGGGCAACAGCGCCGTGCGCGCCAAGCTGGGCCTGCCCCAGCGTCTGGGCTCCTGCCACACCGCGCTGGTCGGTGGCTACCTGATCGAAGGCCATGTGCCCGCCGCCGATGTGCACAAGTTGCTCAGGGAAAAGCCCAAGGCACTGGGCATCACCGTGCCCGGCATGCCCATTGGTAGCCCCGGCATGGATGGCCCTGAATACAACGGCCGCAAAGACCCCTACGACGTGCTGCTGGTCACCAAGAACCTGATGAACAGCGATGTGTCGACCCGCGTCTTCACCAGCTATCGCGGCTAAGACCCGCGAGCACAACTCCTGGAGAAACTCATGAAAACCATTCTGTCTATTCTTGCCCTCAGCGCTGCGCTGGCCACCCCTGCTTTTGCGCAGGACCACTCTGCCCACGCCGGGCACGGCGACCACAGCGCAGCAGTGGCCGCTGCCCCCGGCACTGAAGCCGTGCTGACCGCTGGTGAGGTCACTCGTGTCGATGCCCGTAGCGGCAAGCTCACCATTCGCCATGAGGAAATCAAAAACCTGGACATGCCGCCCATGACCATGGTCTTTGCGCTGGCTGAATCGGCCAAGCCTGCAACCATTAAGGCTGGTGACAAGGTGCTGTTCCGCGCCGAAGAAAAAGAAGGCGCGTTGATCATCACGCGCATTCAACCGGCATCCTGATGACTGGATCAGCATTGCAAGCGGACTGTGGATTCAACCGATCGATGCAGCACATTCGTTAAACATCGCAGCCGGGATCTGGTCGCGGCCTCACTTGGCCGCTTCTTCGCGAATCCAATCCAAGAACGCACGCACTTCATTACGTTCAGTCGCTCCAGGCTGAGTCACCGCATAGTAGGCAAACCTTGCCGGCCAGGGCTTGTCCAGCACCTGAATGAGTCGGCCGGCGGCGATTTCCTCCTGGGCATAGGCCTGAGGCACCAGCGCCAGGCCTTGCCCAGCTTCTGCTGCGCGTATGAGCAGAAAGTCATCGTCAAATGCGCTACCGCGCTCTGCGCGTGCGTCATTGGCTACCTCGTGCGCCTTCAACCAAAGCGGCCAATCTGCGCGGTCGCCGTCATGCAGCAGGGGATAGTCAAGGCAATCGCTCGCCTCACTGATCTGCGCCTGATGGGCATTCAAAAAATCGGGCGAAGCGACTGGCGTCAAAACCGGTGCCATGAGAAAAGTGACCTCAAGCCCGGGATAGTCTCCCAGTCCATGGCGTAAGGCGACATCCACACGATCTCGTCTCAGATCCACCAGTTCCGACGTTGCCTCCACGCGAATTTCGATGTCCGGATGCAATTGCTTGAAACGCCCCAGTCGAGGCACCAGCCACGACGCCGCAAATGTCGCGACAGTGCTGACCGTCAGGCTACGCCTTCCTTTGGTGCGCTCCAAGGCATGCATCGCCTGGTCAATTTGAAGAAACGCATCAAGCAATCTGGGGTACACGCTAGCACCGGCTTCCGTCAGGCGCATGCCAAGGCGTTCGCGTTCCAACAAGACCACTCCCAGGCGCTCTTCCAGCACGCGAATCTGCTGGCTTACGGCTCCGGGTGTTACATGCAGAGCCTGCGCTGCGGCCTTGACGCTTTTGCGCTGACCGACTTCTACAAATGTGCGCAGCGCCTGCAAGGGATAGTTCATTTTTAACTTTAGTTTTTCTAAATTTATTAAGAAGAAATGATCGCTTTATATGCAGCTATCTAAGTATGAAAATTTGCGATGTCAGCGATTCTTTATATTTAGTTTATCTGCATATTCAATGTTGCATCTCTACACCGACAGCTCCCCCAATGGCTTTAAAGCGACGATAGCGCTTGAAGAGCTTTCTCTGCCTTATCACCTGCACCATGTGCGCATCGATGAAGGCGAGCATCGTCAACCCGCTTTTCTCGCACTCAACCCTCATGGACGCATTCCCGTGCTCGCTGACAGCGAGACCAATGTCGTGCTGTTTGAGTCGGCGGCGATTCTTTTGTACTTGGCGGATAAGAGCGGAAAGCTGCTGCCAACGGAGTTACGAGCCCGCTGGGAGGCCATCAAATGGTTGCAGTTTCACGCATCCAGCGTCGGCCCCCTGCTGGGCCAGCGCGTGCACTTTGAATTTTTTGCGCAGGAGTCCATCCCGCCAGCCATTGAGCGTTATCAGCGCCTGACAGATGAGGCGTTTACGGTCCTGGATCACGCCTTGGCTAGCCGCCGATACCTGGCCGGTGACGACTATTCCATCGCGGACATTGCCCATTTCGGTTGGATGCATATCGCACGAATCATCCATTTGGACTTCAGCCAGCACCGCCATCTCAGCGCATGGTACGAGCGGGTCGCTGATCGGCCAGCGGTGCGCAAAGGCATCACTTTGCCAGTGCCGGCAACCGGTGCATGAATGAACATCACGCGAGTCCACCAATGAACACGTCCCAACTCTCTCAGCACACTAGCGGCTCCTCCTATGCCGCGTTTTTCGGGCACCCCGGCTACCGGCGCATGTTTGCACCAAACAGGTTGACCTTGGGTATCTTCCTGCCGCTGCGCATACACAAAGGCGATATGTCGGTGCTTCGTGGTCAGGCGGACCTCGTCACCGATATCGACAGATACGGGTTTGCAGCGGTGTGGGTGCGTGATGTGCCGTTGTTCGATCCCTCGTTTGGGGATGCCGGGCAAGTATTCGATCCCTTCACTTACCTGTCCTACTTGGCGGCTCGAACAAAAAAAGTTGCTTTGGCAACGGGTAGTGCCGTCATCTCATTGCGGCACCCGATTGATTTGGCCAAGGCCGCTACGACCATTGATCAGCTATCCGGCGGCCGTTTGGTGATGGGCGTGGCTTCTGGCGACAGGCCAATCGAATTTCCAGCCTATGGGCTGGAACACGAGGCTCGGGCAGAGCGCTTTTCCCAGACGCTTTCCTATATGCGCAGGCTCATGCATCCCGGGCAGCTGGACATTGACTCTCCACTGGGTCGTTTTGCAGGTGCAGAGTTTCTTCCCAAGCCTGTGTCGGCCAGCATTCCGCTGATGGTGACAGGCTCATCCGGACAATCACTGGAGTGGATTGCCGAGCATGCCGATGGATGGTTGACTTACCCCAATGCAACCCATACCCCTCGTGGACCTCAGCACTTGGCAGAAAAAATTCGCGCCTGGCGTGACCTGATCCCTGGAGGCGCGTTCCGGCCACACATGACGAACGAATGGATAGATCTGGTGGATGACCCAGACCATCCTCGAATCCCACTGCACGGAGGTTATGTTCTGCGCACCGGACGCAAAGGGCTGTTGGCTTTGCTCGAAGAGTGGCAAGAAGCAGGGGTAAATCATGCTGCACTTGGCATTCAGCTTTCCCAGCGCCAGCCAGCCGAGATACTGGAGGAATTGGCCAAGGAAGTACTGCCCCACTTCCCTTCTCTTGAAGGGCCGCCAGCGACGTCCAACGTTTGGTGAAGAGCACAAAGCGAATCAGGGATGACCAAGCCGGAGCAACCATGAATACAAATGCCCAGTTGCAGAGATCAGTAAGAATTCGCCCCCTGGAGATGTGTGATCGCGCGCAATGGAGCGATCTCTTTCGCCAGTACGCGCAGTTCTATCAATCGACGATGTCCGATGCGATCCTTGATCGAAGCTGGTCATGGCTCATGGACCCGCACCACCCCATTGAAGCCCTGGTTGCAGAGTCTGAGGACATGCGTCTGCTTGGCCTGGCGCACTTTCGTGCCTGTCCTGACTCGCTGATCGGACTAGATACCGGGTTTCTTGACGACCTGTTTGTTGCTCATGACCAGCGCGGCTCAGGCATTGGCCGCAACTTGATCATGGGTGTGACGGCCATAGGACAAGAACGCGGCTGGCCTGCGGTGCGGTGGATTACAGCGGATGCCAATGCCCAGGCGCGCCGCCTCTACGACAAGCTTGCACCGGTCACAGAATGGGTCACTTACGAGCTTTGCTGTGAAACGGTAGTCAGGGATCCGGTAATGACCGGTCCGTGACTATCGCTGCCCGCCCACATAGCTGCCCCCCATGGCTCGAATCTGTGTCCGCGAGCAGTACTCATTAACCTTGGAATCACAGGTCTTGAACGAGTAAATTTCGCGACTGCCAAGTCACCGATAATTGACTGATTAGACAAGGCCCGATCCGAGTGTTTGGATCGGGCTTATTTATTGGATGGAAACATGACGAGCATCACTGAAGACTTGCGCTTTGTAGGCATTGACAATGAAGGCTATGCGCAGGCGGTCGCTACTGCCAAGGCCTTCAAGTATGGAGATGACGAATCCGGCTTCGCTTTCACGGGCAAGGCAACGCTGATGTTCCAGCGCGAAAAGGAAGATTGGGCCCATGACTCATTCAGCAGTACGCCCATGATTGTCTTTATTGATCCTATGCAGGGGTCGCCGGAAGAACTAGATCCACAAGACGATGAGTTTCTGCGTGCCGTCAGCGACCGCGTGACGTTCATGCACATCCCATCACAGTGCAAAGATATGCAAGTCGATGACGTTTGGGGCATCGACTGCGAGTTCCTGATGTTTGCAATGCCGCACCCGCAAGAAGAAGGAGCAACGGCTTGGCTGCTCATCGCGGGACCAGACAACCGCGCCATCTCTTCCAGGCAGACGGTGCAGGACTACCAGTTCGCAGAATTGAAGAGAGCAGCGGCAGAGTTGGGTCTGCAAGGCGACTCAGAGTCAACGCAGCACTGATTCATGCGGGTGAGGCACTTCATAGTCAAGGCCTCCCTCCCACTTATTCGAGATATCTACCTTTCACTATGGATAAATTGTTGCTGCAGCAGCAGGTGCTGGAACGGCTCGCCGAAGATCTGCTGCAAGCCGAGCAGGCTGCACGGGCGGCTCATGAATCGGCGACCCATGAAGAAAACATCGCCGAAAACAAATACGACACCTTGGGTCTCGAAGCCGCCTACCTGGCCACTGGCCAGGCCAGGCGCGCCGAAGCCATCCGCCAGGCGATGGCCCATTGGCAGCAGTTCCGCCCGCACCCCTACAGAGCCAGCGAAGGTATACAGCTCGGCGCGCTGGTCTGCCTGGTGGATGCAGGTGGCAAGCAGCAACAGCTCTTTCTCGGCCCGGATGGGGGAAGCATGAAGCTGGTCTGCGGCGCTGAACTCGTTCAGGTCATCAGCAGCAAAGCCCCCTTGGGCGGGGCCATGCTGGGCAAGTGCGAGGGTGATGAGGTATCGATACAGGTCCAGCAGTTTGAGGTGCTGTGGGTTCAATAAGCCCACGCCAGTTCACGCTGACTTGATCAGAAATTATTCACTCCCCCCTTTTCAGGAGCACTCCTCGCTGATACAGGCTCACAGCGGGGTAGCTCTGCGCTGAAGATAGTAGGCTGAGCGGCAAATCCAGCCAAGCCGCCGTATCCAGCTCGGCCAGCGCCTGCGTCAATGCCAGCAGGGCGTTAAAGATTTTCATTCGATGCTGGGCTTAGACTGCTGCTCCATGTTGACGCTCAAGCAATTTCACTCTCAGTTGGCCGAAGGTATGCTGGCCGGTGCCCGTCATATCCGCATCAGGGACGCGCTGACGGAGTTTCCGCAGGCGCTGTATGCCATGGCCGATTCGCTGGAGATTCTTGGAGTGACATCTCTGGGCCTAAGGCCTTGATATCGACGGCGAAAAACACCGGCTAAATGCAGTATCAAGACAAGGCGAACAATCTCAAAACAATAAAAACCTATCTCTTTATCTAAAATTTCATATAAAGATCATCTCTTGCATCTTTCGCATGGGCTTTCTGGGGGACAAGCATGCCGCTTATCCAGGCAAGCCCGGTGTTACAAAACCGGTTTCTCGCCCCTCTCTTTCAATCAGTAAATCCACAAAGGCCCTGACCTTGGCTGCGCGAAAGCGTGCTGCAGGGAATACGGCATGAATGCCACCGCTCGGCAAACGCCACGCTGGCAGAACCTGTATGAGCCGCCCGCCGGCCAGATCAGCGGCGACCACATAGTCCGGCAACACCGAGAGGCCGACACCCTGGCGCACGGCCTCTTGCACCGCCAGCGTTGCGTCCAGCGAGACGACGGGATGGACGGCCACGTTCTGGACTCCCAGACCCGCATGCGAAAAACACCAGTGCGCTGGATCACGCAGCGCAGTGTTCGCGACAAAAGGCAGCACCTCTATCTCTAGGGGCTCTTTCAGCCTATGCACCTGTGCGGCCCAGGAAGACGCAGCCACCAGCAATTGATTGAAGCTGCCGACCTGCCTGGCCTGCAGATTGAGCTGCGTCAGCCAACCAACGCGAATCGCCAGTTCCACCTGCCCCGACATCAGATCGACAGACTGATCGCTGAGCACGGCATCCACCTTGCACTGCGGATAACGGCGCGTGAATTCGGCGATGGCTGGCACGACGGCGGTGATGCCGTAGTCCAGCGCCGCCGTCAGCCGCAGCGTGCCTGTGGGCTCCGCCGCCACTTCGGCCAGTTCGTCGAAGGCCTCACCCGCCTCCTTGAGGATCAGCGCGCAGCGCTGGTAAAACGCCCTGCCGGCGTCCGTGGGCGCCACCCTGCGCGTCGTGCGCGTGAGCAAGCTCGCTCTGAACTCACGCTCCAGTCTGGCCACCTGCTGACTGACCACGGCCTTGGTGATACCCAGACGGTCGGCAGCCGCCGTGAAGCTGCCCGTTTCGACCACGGCTGCAAAGTACGCCAGTCGCTTGAGGTTGGCAAAGTTGCTCGCGCCAGACTCCTCGCCATTGTTTGCTTTATGCATACGGTCTATCTATTTCATCGCTATTTATTTGTCAATGCGTTCTTTTTAACATTGCTACCTAGCCTGAAACCAAGCCCGCTGCCCGCAAACCCTGCGTGACGAGTTCTGGAATCGGTCCTCGACCCAAGCTCAACAGGAAACCCTATGCTGACTCGTCGCCACTTCGTGCTCACTGCCACTGCCGCTGGTGCGGCCACCGCTTTGGCGGGCTGCGCTGCACCATCGAACAACACCGGTGCGCCCCTGCAATGGCAGCATTTTCCGGCCGGTGAAAAAGGCTTTTTCCGCGCCCCGGTGCTGCTGTCCGGCGACAAGGAGGCCATGCTGATCGACGGGGGCTTCGCCCTGCCCGATGGCCGCGCCGTGGCGGAGGCCATCAAGGCTTCTGGCAAGACGCTGACCACCATTTACATCAGCCAAAGCGACCCCGACTACTACTTCAGCCTGGGCCCCATCAAGGCGGCGTTTCCGCAGGCCAGGGTGATTGCCGCATCCGACACGCTGGCAGCCATACGCGCCAATGTGCAAAAGAAGATTGACACCTGGGCCCCTCAGCTCAAGGACAACGGCCCGCAGACGCTGGCCGACATCGTCATGCCCCAAGCCTTTGATGGCCCATCGCTGACGCTGGAAGGCAAGACCATTGAGATCGTGAAAGCCCAGGGCATGGACAACCGCCGCTATCTGTGGGTGCCATCACTGAATGCCGTATTCGGCGGCTTGCTGACTTTCTCGGGCCTGCATGTCTGGACGGCAGATACGCCCACTCCAGCCTCTCGCGCCGCCTGGATCAAAAACCTGGATGCCATGGCCGCACGCCAGCCCTCCGTGGTCGTGCCAGGCCATATGGCGGCCAACGACGCGCTCGATGTCTCGGCCATCCACTACACCCGCGACTATCTGCTGGCCTTCGAGCAGGAGTTGGCCAGTGCCGCCAACAGCGAGGCACTGATCGCCGCCATGAACCGTCGCTACCCGAATGCGGGCCTAGCAGCTGCGCTGCAGATAGGTGCCAAGGTCGCCAAGGGCGAGATGAAATGGGGTTGAACATGACGACCAACCTCGACCTCATCCGCGCGACCTATGAAGGCTTGCCGCAAGAAAACGCCGCAAATCTGCTGGCCTTGCTGACCCCGGATACCCGCTGGACGGAAGCTGTCGGCTTTCCCTACGCTGGCACTTATGTCGGCGCCGAACAGATCATGTCCGGCGTGTTCCAGCGCCTGGCCTCGGAATGGGACAACTATCAAGCCCAGGTTCACACCTACCTGGCCGATGGAGAACGTGTGGCTGCCTTCGGTATCTACTCGGGCCGCTATCGCCTGACCGGCAAATCCATGGTCGCAAGCTTTGCCCACCTCTACCAGCTTGAAGCTGGAAAAATCGTGAGTATGGAACAGTTTGTGGACAGCCATGCAGTCCGGCAAGCCCTGCAATCCGACTGAGAGTCGAGAGCCAGACGCTTGCGCATTTTTGCGTCCACAAAAAAAGGACCGGTAGCTCCGGTCCTTTTTTCCAGCCAACGGCTTTACGCCGGCTTGGCTTACTTCAGGAATGCCGGCTTGGAATAACCGGGAAACTGGCTATCCACCACGGCCTTGAACTCTGGCGAGCGGTAAGCGGCGGCCAGGTCTTGTGCCCATTGCAATTTTTCATTGCCGGTCTTCACGGCCACCACGTTCAGGTACAGATCGGGGGTCTTTTCCAGCACCACGGCTTCGCTCAGCTTCAGGCCGGACGAGACGGCAAAGTTGCCGTTGACCACCACATAATCAGCATCCTCCAGCACGCGGGGCAGTTGGGCAGCTTCCAGCGCCACAAACTTCAGCTTGTGAGGGTTGGCAGCCAAGTCCAGCTCGGAGATACGGGCGGGGTTCACACCCTCCTTGACCTTGACGAGGCCAGCCTGCTGCAGCACCAGCAGTGCGCGGGCGAGGTTGCTGGGGTCATTGGGCAGGGCCACCTTGGCGCCGCTCTTGATGTCGGCCAGACCCTTGTGCTTCTTGCTGTAGACGCCCATGGGGGCTACGGGGCCTTGAGCAATAGCGGTCAGCGCCAGCTTGCGGTCGGCGGTGAACTGGTCAAAGTAAGCACGGTGCTGGAAGAAGTTCGCGTCGAGCGAGCCATCAGACAGGGCCAGATTGGGCTGCACATAGTCGTTGAACTCGATCAGCTTGATCTGGTAGCCCTTTTTCTGCAGCTGGGGCAGGATGCCTTTTTGCAGCAGGTCGTAATTGGAGCCTGCGGTGGCACCAATTAGCAGGTTTTTCTTGGCTGTGTCTTGCGCCATGGCGGGAGCGCCCAGAGTAACGGCAAAGGCCAGAGCAGCAGTCGCCAGCACGGTGCGGCGGTTAGCAGCAAAAGAGAAATGGGCAGACATGAATCACTCCTTGAATTGAATGCGCTTTCGCAGCACAGTTCTCATTTGTTTACCGCGCTGCAACAATGTGATTAAGTATGAACCTTCTTAGAGCCCACTCTTAAGAATAAAAACCCATCTGTTTATCTTGAAAAGCATATAAAAGATTTCCGGGAGCCCGCACATGACCTCTATCTCGTCCGTTCAAGACCTGCTGGCCCACCAAGGCCATATTGCCCGCGTCAAAGGCATTCGCGTGGGGCAGTTCACCGATGCGCGCCGCCCCACTGGCTGCACCGCTGTGCTCTGCGCTGAAGGAGCCGTTGGCGGCGTGGATGTGCGCGGCGCCGCACCGGGCACGCGCGAGACGGATTTGCTGCATCCCAGCAATCTGGTGCAGGAGGTGCACGGCATCATGCTGGCGGGGGGCAGCGCCTGGGGGCTGGACGCCGCCACCGGCGCCGTGCAATGGCTGGAAGAACAAGGCGCAGGCCTGAACATTGGCGTGGGCCGCATTCCACTGGTACCCGCCGCCGTGTTGTTTGATGTGATGCTGGGCAATATGCGCATTCGCCCCGATGTCGCTGCGGGCTACGCCGCCTGCCAGAGCGCCCACACTGATCGCCCCGCCGAAGGCAGCGTGGGCGCAGGTGCCGGAGCGGTGGTGGGCAAAGTTTTTGGCCATGAGCGCGCCATGAAGGGGGGCATTGGCACGGCCAGCTTTACCGTGGATGGCGTGACCGTGGGTGCCATTATTGCCTGCAATGCGCTGGGCGATGTGCTCAACCCCTTTAGTGGCGAACTATTGGCGGGAGCACGCACCGTTGACGGTCAACAATTGCGCAACACGCGCGATGCCTTGCTGGCCGGCGAAGAGCCTCGCCCCATTCTGGCCGGCAGCAACACCACGATTGGAGTGGTCGCCACCGATGCCGTCATCACCAAGGCACAGGCCCATCGATTGGCCGTTGTGGCCCATGACGGGCTTGCCCGCGCCATCAATCCCGTGCACACCATGAGTGATGGCGACAGCCTGTTTGCACTGGGCACAGGCCAGAGCGGTAAAAGTCTGGGAATGATGACGCTGAGCACGCTGGCAGCAGAAGCCGTTGCGGTGGCAACAGTCCGCGCTATTTTGCTGGCACAGTCGGTGCCGATCGCAGGACAGGCAACGCTGCCTAGCTATCAAGATTTCAATACAAAGAACTAAGCCGTTGCCTCAAGGCGACGCAGCTGGCCATGCGTCAGCAACTTGTCGCGCATGCGCCGCGTCATAGACTGGGTGCTGCCATCCTCTGCGGTAAAGAGGAACAGGCTTTGCTGCGGGCTAACCCAGGTCAGCTTGGTGCGCAGTTGCTGGCGCTCGTTGCGCAGCTCTACCCAGGTGCCCAGCGGCCATTCGGAGAGGTCAGCGCCATTGGGCTGCGGGGCGTGGACGGACGCAGGAGCAGCCACCGGTGCGACCACGACCGCAGGCTCTCGCCTCACGGGTTCAGGCTTGAGCGCGAACTGCACCGCTGGCTTGAATGGGTGCACGGGCTTGGCTTCAGGCTCCGGGGCGAAGTCAAACACCACATCCATCATCTCGGTCAAAACCGGCGGTGAAGAGTCCAAACCCGCGTGCACGGTTTCCGTCACCCCATCGAGCCCAACCAGCATGCTGGGCAACTCATCCAGCACATCCGTCGCAAAAAAGCTCTCTGAGCGCGGGCGTGTAGCTTCGGCCGCATCCAGAACACGCTGCTGCAAGCTACCCAGGCGGGCTGCCAGCGCCGCAATCTCAACATCCGTACGGCCCACGCCGCGCAGACCCCGCGCCAAGCGTCGCTGCAACTTGGGGGCAATGGTCACCAGCCGCTCCACATCCCGAGAAGCCTGAGGCGACACGCTCCACAGCAAACTGGGCACTAAGCCCAGATAACCACCGGGATCACGCTCCTGAGCAGCTCCACCCTTTTGTAAAGCTTGTTGCTGCGCCTGTGCAATGACATCCGCCCAAGGGCCGGTCACAAAATCCAGAATATCGTCAGGCACCCCCTTGGCGCTGGGCAGGCGGCGAATCATCTGCGCCAGTTGCGCGGCATCGGGCTGCGCCTGCTCCATAGCGGCGCCCACCATCTGGCGGTCTACCAGCCCCAAGGCCGAACTCATCAACCCTTGCTGGGTCGATTGTTCGCCATCTGCCTGCGAGCCCAGTGCGGCAATACGGCTCATCCGCCCTTCTGGCGGCCACTGCTCACGCACATATTGCAGTGCCTGCGAAAACATGGCTGCATTCACCTGAACAAGGCTGGCGAGCTTGTTCGCGGCCGCTTCGGCCACGGCAATAAAGTGCGTAAAGCCCAGAGCAGATTCGCTGGAAAACCACAGGCTGCGCGCCGTCAGCTCATCGAGCAATTGCCGCGCCGGATGCATGCGATCGTCAAAAAAGCTACGGTCATGCACCACGAGCTGATGCAGCACAGGCTCCAGCTGTCGCAGCACTTTTTGCACTGCAGGCAGCAAACGCCCATCGCTGGTCATATGGCTCATCATGCGCTGCAGCGTGCGCATATGAATCAGAGAGATAGGGGCCTGACTTGGCTGCACCGGTCGCAACCCACCCAGAGAACTGGAGACCCAGGGCTGATGAGTGTTCTGCAATGCAGAGGCTGAATACGAAGTCCAGCCCGGCTGCAGGCCTTGCCCACAGTCTGGCATCGCGACGGGCGCAGGCTCAGTCACCGGCCAACCCGCCAGCATGGAATCGGTCAGCGACTGCGGCACGGTGCAGCGCATGTCGTCAATCCAGCGCAGGTCTGATGCCATTTCTTGCAGCAAACGCAGAGTCAGCAGGCACTGAGGTTGGGCACCAACGTCTGCGCCATAGCGCGCAGGCTGCACCCCTTGCTGACGTAACAGATTAGCGGCGCGGGAATATTCGCTAACGAGTAACGCGCCCAGTTGCTGCACCATGAACTCACGCCAGCAATCGGCCACTTCTGTAGCAGGCTGCAATGCCGTCAATGACTGGCTCAGGGCGCGTACATAGTTTTCCAGTCGCAGCGGGTTGCACTCGGGCTGGGCAGACTCCAGCCCCTGCGCACCACTCATCAATGCATCCAGATCAGCCAGTGCTAACTCGACCTGCGGGGACACCAGTTGCACCAACTTGTGCTCAGCCTTTAGCTGACGATTGGCTGACTCCGCCATGGAAGCCAGCGGCAAAAGCTGCCCGTTGCCAGTGTCCAGCGTCTGAGCACTGAAGGAAAAAGGTTGGCGCGCTGACAAAATCAATGCTTCCAGCAAGTTCTGCGGGAAGCTGTTGATGATTGAGGCCCGGTGCTGCTGCAGGTTGTGCAAAGCCGCACTGAGCACATCGCGCCTTGCAGAGGAGAAACCCGTTGAGAGCGTCTGCTCCAAGGCATATTCGGTGCGCTGCAATAAACGCAGCGCGAATGCATCAGCGCTACGTACGGCCTGGACTAGGCATGTACGCAGCACGGAGACAGATGCATGTGCGAGGCTCATAGCCCCTAAGAATACCCGTTCCAGCCGGGGCTGGAAGCATTTTGTCGTTTACTTCAACGCTTTGTAACGCATGCGTTTGGGTGCAGCACCCTCAACGCCCAGGCGCTTCTTCTTGTCGGCTTCGTACTCTTGGTAGTTACCGTCGAAGAACACCCACTGCGAATCGCCTTCAGCAGCCAGGATGTGGGTAGCAATACGGTCCAAGAACCAGCGATCGTGAGAAATCACCATCACGGTACCCGCGTATTCCAGCAGCGCATCTTCCAGCGCACGCAGAGTTTCCACGTCCAAGTCGTTGGATGGTTCGTCCAGCATCAGCACGTTACCGCCCTGAATCAGGGTCTTGGCCAGATGCAGACGACCGCGTTCACCACCGGAGAGGTTGCCCACCTTCTTTTGCTGGTCTTGACCGTTGAAGTTGAAGCGACCTGCGTAGGCACGCGAAGCCATCTGGAATTTGCCCACGGTGATGATGTCCAGACCACCGGAGATGTCTTCCCACACGGTCTTTTCGTTGGCTAGCGCATCGCGGTGCTGGTCAACAAAAGCCATTTTCACGGTGGAGCCAATATCAACGGTACCCGAATCAGGCTGTTCTTTGCCAGCGATCAGCTTGAACAGCGTCGACTTACCCGCGCCGTTAGGGCCAATGATGCCGACAATGGCACCAGCTGGAATGTTCATCGACAGGTTGTCGATCAGCATGCGGTCGCCAAACGACTTCGACACGTTGTTGAACTCGATAACCTTAGAACCCAGACGCTCGGCAACAGGAATAAAGATTTCCTGTGTTTCGTTGCGCTGCTGGTATTCGTAATCGCTCAGTTCCTCGAAGCGAGCAATACGCGCCTTGGACTTGGCCTGACGACCCTTGGCGTTCTGGCGCACCCACTCCAGCTCCTTCTTCAGGGCCTTTGCGCGGGCTTCTTCACCCTTTTGTTCAGCTTCCAGGCGGTTGCCCTTCTGGACCAGCCAGTCGGAGTAGTTGCCCTTGTAAGGAATGCCATGACCACGGTCCAATTCCAGAATCCACTCAGCAGCGTTATCCAGGAAGTAGCGGTCGTGGGTAATGGCCACCACAGTGCCGGTAAAGCGGTGCAGGAACTGCTCCAGCCAGTCGACAGATTCAGCGTCCAAGTGGTTGGTCGGCTCGTCAAGCAGCAGCATGTCGGGCTTGGACAACAGCAACTTGCACAGCGCCACACGGCGCTTTTCACCACCAGACAACTGACCCACGATGGCATCCCAAGCGGGCAGGCGCAGCGCGTCAGCAGCGATTTCCAGCTGGTGCTCGGAGTCTGTACCAGCGGCAGCAATCACCGCCTCCAGTTCGCCCTGCTCTGCGGCCAGCGCGTCAAAGTCAGCGTCTTCTTCCGCATAGGCTGCGTAGACCTCTTCCAGACGAGCCTTAGCGTTGTTCACCTCGGCCATGGCCTCTTCGACAGCCTGACGCACAGTGTGCTCGGGGTTGAGCTGAGGCTCCTGGGGCAGATAGCCGATGGACAGGCCCTGCATGGGGATAGCTTCGCCTTCGAATTCCTTATCCACGCCAGCCATGATCTTCAGCAGCGAAGACTTGCCCGAACCATTCAGGCCCAGCACGCCAATCTTGGCGCCGGGGAAGAAGCTCAGCGAAATACCTTTCAAGATCTGGCGCTTTGGCGGCACCGTCTTGGTCAGCTGATTCATCGAAAAAACGTATTGAGCCATATTCGAATTGCTTTGAGTTGCTTGAATTTATGCAAAAAAGTGTGCCGCATTTCACGACAAACAAACCATGATTATCGGCGCATGCGACAATACCCTTCGCAATAGGCGTCCAGTTGCCTTCTGCAGCAGCACTTCAGCTGGGGACAACGGAAGCATTTCCAAGCTCCCAACACGCAACTTTATCTGCCTACAACTGGCCAGGCAGCCCAACGGGCTGCCATGACAGGCTGATACCCCGCGCCCAGGATTGGCGCAATTGATCACAATGACATTTGAAGAACTGAATCTGGCTCCGGCCATTCTCAAGGCCGTACAAGAGCAGGGTTACGAAAACCCCACCCCCATTCAGGCCCAAGCCATTCCTCTGGTTCTCGCAGGTCACGACCTGCTGGCAGGCGCCCAGACTGGCACCGGCAAGACGGCAGCGTTTACGCTCCCTATGCTGCAGCGCCTGGCAAATGGCACAGCTCCAAAGAACCGATTTGGTGGCAAGGGCATTCGCACACTGGTGCTTACGCCCACTCGCGAGCTGGCCGCACAGGTTGAAGAAAACCTGCGCAGCTACGCCAAATACATGGACATCAACTCCACCGTTATCTTCGGTGGTGTTGGTATGAAGCCACAAATCGCCCGCATCGAAAAAGGTGTGGACGTTCTGGTCGCCACTCCCGGTCGTCTGCTGGATCTGGCAGGCCAAGGGTTCATGGATCTGTCTACCGTCGAGATGCTGATTCTGGACGAAGCCGACCGCATGCTGGACATGGGCTTCATCCACGACGTCAAGAAGGTGCTGGCACTGGTACCAAAGGACAAGCAAAGCCTGCTGTTCTCGGCCACTTTCAGCGATGAAATCCGTGATCTGGCCAACGGTCTGCTGCGCAACCCGAAGTCCATTCAGGTTACGCCCAGCAACACGACAGTGCAACGCATCAAGCAGGTGATCCACCCCGTGGGTCGCGGCAAGAAGAAGCAGGTTCTGCTGCACATCATTCAGGAAAACAACTGGAGCCAGGTGCTGGTATTCACCCGCACCAAGTTTGGCGCCAACAACGTTGCCGAGTACCTGACCAAGAATGGCGTCTCCGCCATGGCCCTGCACGGCAACAAGAGCCAAAGCGCCCGTACTCAAGCCCTCGAAGGCTTCAAGACCGGCGAGCTGCGTGCACTGGTTGCTACTGATATTGCAGCACGCGGCATCGACATCGACGAACTGCCCAACGTGGTCAACTACGAGATTCCTAACATCTCGGAAGACTATGTGCACCGCATTGGCCGCACGGGCCGCGCTGGTCGCGAAGGCAATGCCGTGAGCCTGGTCTGCATGGACGAAGAAGGCTTCATGATGGACATCGAACGCTTTACCAAGCAAGAGATTCCAGTGGCGCTGGTCGAAGGCTTTGGCCCCGAAGAAGGCGAAGTGGCTGAGCCCATCGCCATGGGTCGCCAAACTCTGTGGGGCGGCGCAGGCAAGCCTCCTAGCCGCGACGTCATGCAGGCAGCGGCCAAGGCAGCTCGCCAAGAAATGATGGATCGCATCCGCACCAACAAGGCCCCCAACGGCGGCCGTGGTGGTGCTCGCCGCCCCGCAGCGGACGGCCAGGGCGAGACCGAAGGCGAAGCCCAGCAACGCCCTGCACGTCAGAACAAGCCACGCAGCAACAGCCGCTTCGGCAGCCCACGCCCTCAAGGCCAGCAAGGTGCAGAACGCAGCAACGGCCGCAATTCAGACCGAGGTTTTGACCGTAACTCCGAGCGCAGCTCTGAACGTGGTGCTGAGCGCGGCTCCGATCGCAACCAGCAGCAAGGCCAGCCACAATTTGGCCAAGGCGAACGCGCCCCCCGCCCTTATAACAACGACCAGCAGCGCGCACCCAAGCGCAACGACTCTCGCCAGTTGGGCGACCGCGAACGCGGCGGCCGTTATGACGACCAACCCCCACGCGCTGATGCACACCTAGGCACTCAGCAAGGTCATGCTCGCAACAATAGCTCGCGCGGCAGCAATGGCGGCCAGCCTGATCCTATGCGCACCAGCGTAGACAGCATGGCCGACCGCGGTCGCCGTGGTGGCTTTGGCGGTGGAAACCGTGGCGGCTTCGGCGGCGGCAACAGCAACGGTGGTGGTGGCAATCGCGGCGGTAACCGTGGCGGCTTTGGCGGCGGTTACGGCCGCTAACGCCCCGACTCAGTTGAAGGCGTGAAACGCCGTCAAAGCAATTCACTCCTCATCAAGGGCTGCAATAGTAAATATTGCAGCCCTTTTGCTTTTTCCGGGCTCGGCAGCGCTACCCGCTGACAGCAGATCGCAAGCCAGTCGGCCTAACATCCAATCTGGATGTGCGAAGCTTGAGGTTTCGCGCTTGGCGTGCTCTTTTTATTTGCGTTGAACTTATGACACTTCTAACCAAGCCCGTTTTCTCTCAAGCCAAGCGCCTTCAGCCTGTCTGGACTCATCGCATCCTCAAGCTGACGGCCGTGAGCTCGGCGGTGTTACTGACGGCCTGCGCCAATGTGCAGTTACAGCCGTGGACTGGTATGTCAAACAGTTCACCAACAAAAACAAGCCAACCAAGCACCAGTGTGGCTTCAGCACCTGCAGCGCAGTCAGCCATTAGCCGCCCCATCGCACCTGCTCCACAACTCGCAGCACTACCCTACAACCCCGAGATCGAGTCTCGCTTTCCAGACCCAACAGCCCTCTACGCCACACCGGGCATGGGTGCGAATCGGCAGCAGTTCAGCACACATACAGAAATCGCTACTTTGCTGCAATCGCTGAGCGGCAAAGCGGGCAACGGTTACCAGCTTGGTACGGCAACAATAGGTACCTCTCAGCGCGGGTTGCCAATTCAGGCACTGATTGCAACGCAAGGCCAAAGCACGCAAGCCACTGCCATCAACAACAATGGCAAGCCCACTGTGCTGCTCGTCGGCGGACAGCGAGGAGATGAGCCCGCCAGTACTGAAGCCTTGCTGGCTGTCGCCAGTGAACTAGGTCAAGGCGGCCTGCTCGCCCCCTTACTGCAGCAAATCAACATCATCATCGTGCCGCGTGCTAACCCTGATGCAGCAGACACGGCCAGCCCCGTGACAGCAGACGGCACCGATCTCACGCACGATCACCTGCTTTTAAACACCCCTGAAGCACAGGCACTCGCCCGCCTGACGCGCAGCTACCGGCCAGCGGCCGTCATCGACCTGCATGAATTTGCTGCTGGCGGTGCTTTTCTGCAGAAATTTCAGGCCGTACAGCGCTATGACGTATTGCTGCAACCCGCCGCCACCGCCAATGCGCACGAGTTCATCAACAAAGCTGCCCGCGAATGGTACAGCCAGCCTATACGCTCCGCCCTCAATCAGGCAGAGCTCAGCAATGAATGGTTCTTTCAGCCCAGCGCTCAGCCGGATGACAAGTCACTCTCCATGGCCAGCCTTGATGCAGACACGCTGATCAACGCCAGCAGCCTCAAAAATTCGGCCGCTCTGCTTATCGCCAGCCGTGGCTCCGACTTAGGCCGCCAGCATATCCAGCGCCGCGTGCACAGCCTTGTGATCGCAGCTACCGCCTCACTGAGAGCCACTGCAGAAAAATCGCAAAACTTGAAACAAGTCGAATCCTTTGTGTCCCGCGACATCTCGGCTCTGGCTTGCCGAAACACGCTTACTGTTCAGGCCGTCCAAACGCCTGAGCAACACAGCATTCGCATGCTGCAAGCCGACTCAGGACAAGAGGTCGAAGCGCGCGTGGACTGGAACTCATCCCTGCGCATCAAGCCTGAACAGACACGCCCACGCCCCTGCGGCTACTGGCTATCCGCAGGCTCAGGCAGAGCGGTAGATCGCCTTCGTCTGCAAGGTGTGCAAGTCATGCAAATTGCAGAACCCGGCCAAATGCTCGCCGACAGCTACAACGCAGCTCGCATCGGTAGCAGCTCGCCAGTGCTGACACGCGGAGCCATCGACACTCCCATGGGCAGCTACTACATCACACTCAACCAAGCTAAAGCCCATCTGGTCACCGCCGCACTGGAGCCAGACACGCCGTTTAGCTATATCAGCAAGAGCTTGATCACATCGCCAGCAGACATAGGCCGAGTTGTCGCGGCACCTTCGGTCGTGTTTGAAGAAGAAGTGGAATAAAAACAACAATTAAGTCGCAGAATTGGCTGGCATCAGCAGCCAATTTCCCAAAGACACTGCCCCAGAAACACAAAAGCCGCTCATGTAAAGCATGAACGGCTTTTTCGCCCGACAGGGATCGAACCTGTGACCCACAGCTTAGAAGGCTGTTGCTCTATCCAACTGAGCTACGGGCAGTCTGATTGTGAAACAACCCAGCGTGTGCTGGGTTGTTTGTGGGTGGTGGAGCTGGCGGGAATTGAACCCGCGTCCGCAAGCCTTCGCCGGACAGATCTACATGTTTAGTGCTCTGATTTAAATCTCGCCACCCAAGCCCCGCAGGCACACGCTACTTGGTTAGCCAGCTTCCTAAAATCTCGCCAAGTATCAAGAAGCCCGATACCCAGCCAGCTAATGAAAATTCCCTTACAGCCTGGAGATATTGCTACCCCCTTGCCCAGCCCACTAGCGTGCTGTTGTAAGGCTCACCGGATTAAGCGGCGAGTGCGAAACGTTCGTCGTTTGCAGTTAGTTTTTTGAATGGAGATTTACGAGCGTCACTCAAGCTCGACATGCACCGCACCGGTCCCGAACCCACGTCGAAACCAGGACAGCCCCTAGCTTCTTATTGTAGCCTCATCCCAGTAACTTCAACAACTCAAGGGGAGATTTGATGTGTGCATCTGCCCCCCAATGTGCTGTATCGGTCTTTGCACCCAGGTATCCGTAGCAGGCGGCCACCGTTTTCATGCCTGCGGCAGCGCCAGCCTGAATGTCGCGCTCGTCATCCCCAACATAAATGCAATGCTCGGGATCAATATTCATACGCCGAGCCGCCTCAAACAACGGCTCCGGATGCGGCTTGGCATGGGGTGTCGTATCTCCGCTCACCACAGCAGCGGCCTTGGAGAACAAAGGCATTTGCTGAGTCAATGGATCGGTAAAGCGCATGGACTTGTTGGTGACGATGCCCCATAGGAGCGACCCAGCTTCCAGCGCCTGAATCAGCTCAGGCACGCCGTCAAAGGCATAAGTACGCTCAGTCATGCATTGCTCATAATTGCGAAAAAATTCTTCTCGCATTTCCGCAAAGCCTGCAGATTCAGGCGTCATGCCAAAGGCAATGCCCAGCATTCCACGTGCGCCAGCGCCAGCCATATGGCGGTAGGCATCCAGAGGGAGCGACGGCATTCCTCGGTCCACACGCATTTTGTCGGCTGCCGCGCCCAAGTCAGGGGCGCTATCGATCAATGTGCCATCCAGATCGAATAGCACTGCTTTTACATGCGTCCACATACTCATTATTCCTGTGGGCGGCGAGTTGCCAGCATGTAATTGACCGAAGTGTCGTTGCTCAACCAGTAACGACCCGAGATGGGGTTGTGCTCCAAACCTTTGCTCCCCTGAAGATCCAGCCCTGCTTCACGTGCAAAACGGGCCAGCTCGCTGGGGCGCAGCAGCTTGGCGTACTCGTGCGTACCCTTGGGAATCATTTTGAGCATGTACTCCGCCGCCACAATCGCCAGTGCAAAAGCCTTAGCATTACGATTGATGGTGGAGAAAAACACCCATCCACCGGGCTTTACCAGCTCCGCGCAAGCGCGAACGATGGAAGCAGGGTCAGGCACATGCTCCAGCATTTCCATACAGGTCACCACATCAAAACTGGCTGGCTGCTCTTGCGCAAGCTGCTCTACGCTGACTTCGTGGTACTGAATATTGGGCGTTGAAGTCTCAAGCGCATGCAACTGCGCCACTCGCAAGGCCTTGGTTGCCAGATCAATACCCACAACTTTCGCCCCTTTGCGCGCCATGGAGTCGGCAAGAATGCCGCCTCCACAACCCACATCCAGCACTCGCTGATTCACCAGAGGTACCTGGGCATTAATCCAGTCGAGTCTCAGGGGGTTAATTTGATGCAGTGGTTTGAATTCACTCTCGGGATCCCACCAGCGATGGGCCAGGCTGGAGAATTTTTCCAGTTCTGCCGGATCGGCATTGATCGTGTTGCTCATAGTGCAATTGTCCGCGATTACCGCAATGAATCAGGCATAAAAAAAGCCCCGTTGCCGGGGCTTTTTATGTAGCAATCAAAGATTACTGAGCAGCCTTGGTGCCCACAACTTCGATTTCCACGCGGCGGTTTTGAGCGCGACCAGCAGCAGTCTTGTTGTCTGCCACAGGTTGCTTCTCGCCCTTACCTTCAGTGTACACGCGGCTCTTTTCGATGCCCTTGGACACCAAGTAAGCCTTCACAGCTTCAGCGCGACGCACCGACAGCTTCTGGTTGTATGCATCGGAACCGACGGAGTCAGTGTGACCCACGGCGATGATGACTTCCAGGTTGATGTCCTTGATCTTGCCGGTCAGGTCGTCCAGCTTAGCCTTGCCAGCGGGCTTCAGAACCGACTTGTCGAAGTCGAAGAAGGCGTCAGCAGAGTAAGTGACCTTGGAAGCAATAGCTGCAGGAGCTGGAGCAACAGGAGCTGGAGCAACAACAGCGGGAGCAGGAGCAGCAACTTGAGCCTTCAGTGCACCGTCGCAATCAACAGCGGCAGTAGCAGGAGTCCAGTTGGCATCGCGCCAGCACAGTTCGTTTGTGCCGTTCTTCCACACCAGCTCGCTGGTGCCGTTTTGCCAGTTGTCGATGACGTTGCCGCCATTTGCAGCCTTAACTTGTGCGCCAGCGGCCGTCACGAGGGCAGCGGAGGCAAACAGCATCGCCACTTTGT
>ERZ724504.217-NODE-217-length-32435-cov-8.640148_pt1 | contig 32435 bp, 26 predicted proteins | sample MGYA00376037_ERZ724504 | MGnify/ENA primary metagenome ERZ724504 (study PRJEB28724, sample SAMN07190888) | wastewater metagenome | isolation source: influent of sewage treatment plant in Hong Hong | place: USA: Christiansburg, Virginia | collected 2016-03-01 ... | reverse complement strand
CAAGCTGCGCCCGTGCCCGTGCCCGTGGCAGCGACTGAGCCTGACCCAAAACCGGCGCCCCTTGTGGTTCCTGACATTGCGCTGGATTCGGTTCCAGAGTCAGAAGCGGCACCCGCCCCCGTGCAGGCATAGCGCCTGCCCCGGCCATCATTCACCAGCCCGGCCCGCGTGCCGGTTTTTTTACGCCTGCGCCCCGGTGTAGCCCGCACCAGGTAGGCGAGCCCCGTGCTGGCAGCGCTGCCCGTGGTGCTGGCGCTGGTGCGGCCCGGCACTACCCGTGCTGGGTGCCAAATTGGCCACCCGCCCCCTCCCGCACTGCCTGCACCAGGTAGCGCCCAGCCCGTGCCCGTGCCCGTGCCCGTGCCCGTGGTGTCGATGCTGACCCTTTTTCCGCTGCCAGCACCTACTCCTACCCCCTGACGGGCGTCAATTTACTGGCACGAATTGCAACTTTTCCAAAAAGTCCAAATTTTCATGAACGACACCAAAAATCCATGAATGCAACTAAATGAAACAGAAAAGCCCAAAAACAAGGGTTTACCCTTACGTTTTTTGAAAATTTGTCCCCGGTGTCCCCGGCAAAAAACAATTTGTCCCCGTCTCAACCGGGAACAACTTTCCTCAATGACGACAATAACTTACAAGCGGTTTTTCAATTTGTCCCCGTTGTCCCCGTCAAAAAAGAATAAGGGGGGAGAGGATTTCTGCAAAAAACGGAATTCTGCTTTTTTTGACGTGGCAACTATTGCAACCCATTGAGCCCCGGCAATGGCCCGGCGGTGGCGGTGTGCGACCCGTATTTTTCTGGGCTGGTGGCGAGACTGGCCCGGCCTGCGCCAGTCCGTAGCGCGCCCCCGTCGATGGCCTGGCCTGCGGGGTTATGGGCTGCTGGCGCTGCTCTGGTGGCTGGGGCTCTGAGAAATGTGCCCCCAGTTTTTCAATTTGTGCCCCCAAATATGCCCCCAGATTGACCCGGAACCCCGCGCACATCCCCGGACGCTAACGGACGATGCGCAGGCGGTTTTCAGAGGAGCAAAGAAAAAGGCCGCACGTTCTTGGAACTGTGCGGCCTTGTCTGTGGTGCCCGGGGCCGGAATCGAACCGGCACGCCTTGCGGCGGGGGATTTTGAGTCCCCTGCGTCTACCAATTTCACCACCCGGGCGGTATTTGTGAAGTCACGAATTATGGCACAGTACGCGCATGAAATATCCGACTATTGAAGATGCCATTGGCCGCACGCCTTTGGTGGCCTTGCAGCGTATCGGTGCGCAGGACAACGCGGCGCGCAACAACGTGATTCTGGGCAAGCTCGAAGGCAACAACCCGGCGGGCTCGGTCAAAGACCGGCCTGCGCTGTCGATGATCCAGCGGGCCGAGGAGCGCGGCGATATCCGCCCCGGCGACACGCTGATCGAAGCCACGTCGGGCAACACCGGCATTGCGCTGGCCATGGCCGCCGCCATCAAGGGCTACCGCATGGTGCTGGTCATGCCCGAGGATTTGTCCATCGAGCGCGCACAGACCATGAAAGCCTTTGGCGCCGAGCTGCTGCTCACGCCCAAAAGCGGCGGCATGGAATACGCGCGCGACCTGGCCGACAGCATGGTCAAGCAGGGCAAGGGCCGGGTGCTCGATCAGTTCGCCAACCCCGACAACCCGCGCATCCACTATGAAACCACCGGCCCCGAGCTGTGGGAGCAAACCGGCGGGCGCATCACGCACTTTGTCTCGGCCATGGGCACCACGGGCACCATCACCGGCGTATCGCGCTTTTTGAAGGAAAAAAACCCCAACGTGGTCGTGGTGGGCGCGCAGCCACAAGAGGGCTCGCGCATTCCGGGCATCCGCAAGTGGCCCGAGGCCTACATGCCCGCCATTTACGACCCGCGCGCCGTCGATGAGCTGGTGCTGGTCAGCCAGGACGATGCCGAAGAAATGTGCCGCCGCCTGGCGCGCGAGGAAGGCATTTTTGCGGGCATCTCGGCGGCAGGTGCCTGCTGGGTGGCGCAGCAAATCGCCGCGCGCGAGCACGACGCCACCATCGCCTTTGTGGTCTGCGACCGGGGCGACCGCTACCTCTCTACCGGCGTATTTCCGGCCTGATGCAAATGTGCAGTCCAAAGTGCCTCCAACCCTTACGGGGTGGGCGCTGGCAGCTATCAAAATAATCATTCCATGCAGTACGAAACACGCTTTTGCACGCACTGCGCTGCGCCGTTGGCGCACATCGTGCAGACCGAGGACGGCGGCGAGGTCGAGCGCCTGCGCTGCGGCGCCTGCGGCTGGACGCACTGGAACAACCCCACGCCGGTGCTGGCCGCCATCGTCGAGCTGGACGGCAAAGTGCTGCTGGCGCGCAACGCCGCCTGGCCGGGCAAGGCGTTCGGGCTGATCACCGGCTTCATGGAGGCGGGCGAGACGCCGCAAGAGGGCATCACGCGCGAGATTGCCGAAGAAACCAGCCTGCAAGTGAGCGCGTTGCAGCTCATCGGCGTGTACGACTTCCAGCGCATGAACCAGGTCATCATTGCCTACCACGCCGTAGCCCACGGCCAGGTGCGGCTCTCGCCCGAGCTGCTGGAGTACCGCCTGATCGAGCCCGCGCGCGTGCAGTGCTGGCCCGCCGGCACCGGCTACGCGCTGGCCGAATGGCTGCGCGCACGCGGCCACGAGCCGCAGTTTGTGGATTTTTTCCGGCGCGAGGCGGTGGATGCGGCCCCGCCCCTGCGCACCGGCACCGAATAAGTTGGCCACACCGGCCCAGGACACACCATGGACATCAGCAAGGAAATCGACACGCGCGGGCTCAACTGCCCGCTGCCCATCTTGAAGGCCAAAAAGGCCCTGGCCGATATGGCCAGCGGCCAGTTGCTCAAGGTGCTGGCCACCGACAGCGGCTCACTGCGCGACTTCCAGGCGTTTGCCAAGCAAACCGGCAACGAGCTGGTGGAACAGCAAACCGTGGGCGAGGAATACATCCACGTGCTGCGCCGGCGCTGAAGCGGGCGGACGGGCGCGCCTTACAGCGCCAATCCCTTCAGGTACTCGCGGAAATGCGCGCCCACTTGCGGGTGCTGCAAGGCCAGCTCCACGGTGGCCTCCAGAAAGCCATCTTTGCTGCCGCAGTCGTAGCGCTTGCCCGCGTACTGGAAGGCGTACACGGCCTCGTGCGCCATCAGGCGGGCGATGGCATCGGTGAGCTGGATCTCACCGCCCGCGCCTTTGGGCTGGCTGCGGATTTCTTCAAAAATGGCGGGCGTCAGGATGTAGCGCCCGGCCACGCCCATGCGCGAGGGGGCTTTCTCGGGGGCGGGTTTTTCCACGATGTTCTCTATGCGCAGCAGCGGGCCGCCTGCGGGCTCGCCCGCCACGATGCCGTAGCGGTTGACCTGCTCCAGCGGCACTTCCTGCACCGCCAGCATCGAGCGGCCCTGCTTGGCAAACGCGGCGGTCATCTGTGCCATCACGCCGGGGCCGCTGCTGCCGTTGGCTCTTTCGCCCACCATCAAATCGTCGGCCAGCAGCACGGCAAAGGGCTCGTTGCCCACCAGCGGCTCGGCGCACAGCACGGCGTGGCCCAGGCCCAGGCTGCGCGGCTGGCGCACAAAGGCGCAGTGCATGTCGCAGGGCATGAGCGAGCGCACCAGCGTCAGCAGCGCTTCTTTGCCCGCCGCCTCCAGCTCGGACTCCAGCTCGTAGGCCGTATCGAAATGGTCTTCGATGGCGCGCTTGCTGCGCCCGGTGACGAAGATCATGTGGCGGATGCCTGCGGCGTAGGCTTCTTCGACGGCGTACTGGATCAGCGGCTTGTCCACCACCGGCAGCATCTCTTTGGGCGACGCCTTGGTGGCGGGCAAAAAGCGCGTGCCCAGGCCAGCGACAGGAAAAACGGCTTTGCGAACGGGACTGGCGTGCATGTTGTGCTCCTGAAAAGTGTGCTGCTCACGCACGTCCATCAAGGGTTTGGCATGGTTTTCATGCCGAAACCCTGGATGGATGCGCACTGACAGCTATTATTTTTGATGGTTGGAAATGTCAGCCCAGGCGCGCCAGCTGACCGCGCAGGCGCTCCAGGGTGGCGCCAAAGTCGGCCACGCGCTTTTTCTCCTGGTCGATGACGGCGGCAGGGGCCTTGGCCACAAAGGCTTCGTTGTTCAGTTTGGCGCTGGCTTTGGTGATTTCGCCGTCGATGCGGGCGATCTCCTTGGCCAGGCGCACGCGCTCGGCGGCCACGTCCACTTCCATGTGCAGGCACAGGCGCGCCTCACCCACCACGGCCACGGGCGCGGCCTGGGCGGCCTGGCTCCACGCGGCCTCGTCGTCAAACACCTTCACTTCACTGAGCTTGGCCAGCGCTTGCAGCACGGGTGCGGCGCTGCGCAAAAAGGCGCTGTCGCCCACGGTGAACATCGGCAGGCGCGCGGCGGGCGAGACGTTCATCTCGCCGCGCAGCGTGCGGCAGGCGTCCACCAGCGATTTCAGGCGCGCGACGTGGGCCATGGCGGCCTCGTCGATTTTGTCCAGCCGGGCCTCGGGGTAAGCGGCAATGCTGACCGATTCGCCAGCCAGTCCGGCCACGGGCGCCACCTTTTGCCACAGTTCTTCGGTGATGAACGGGATGATGGGGTGGGCCAGGCGCAGGATGGCTTCGAGCGTGCGGATCAGCGTGCGGCGCGTGGCGCGGGCTTGCGCTTCGGTGCCGGTCTGGATTTGCACCTTGGCGATTTCCAGGTACCAGTCGCAGAACTCGTTCCAGACGAAGTCGTAAAGGGTGTTGGCCACGTTGTCCAGGCGGTACTCGGCAAAGCCCTTGGCCACGTCAGCAGACACCTTTTGCAGTTGCGAGGTGATCCAGCGGTCACACTGGCTGAAGTCCAGGTAATCGCCACCGGGCGTGCAGGCGGCGGCGTCGTGCGCGGCCAGGCCGCAATCGTGGCCTTCGCAGTTCATCAGCACGAAGCGGGAGGCGTTCCAGAGCTTGTTGCAGAAGTTGCGGTAGCCATCGCAGCGCTTGCTGTCAAAGTTGATGCTGCGGCCCAAACTGGCCAGCGCCGCGAAGGTAAAGCGCAGCGCATCGGCGCCATAGGCCGGGATGCCATCGGGAAACTCTTTTTGCGTGTCTTTGCGCACTTTGGGCGCCGTCTCGGGGCGGCGCAGGCCCTGGGTGCGCTTGTCCAGCAGGGGTTCGAGCGAGATACCGTCGATCAAGTCCACCGGGTCGAGCACGTTGCCCTCGGACTTGCTCATCTTCTTGCCTTGCGCGTCCAGCACCAGGCCGTGGATGTACACATGCTTGAACGGCACGCGGCCCGTGAAGTGCGTGGTCATCATGATCATCCGGGCCACCCAGAAGAAGATGATGTCGTAGCCCGTGACCAGCACGGTGCTGGGCAGGTAGAGGTCGTAGTCGCTCAGGCCGTCGGTGCCGGGGGCGGCGCTCTGCGCGGCTTCGGGCCAGCCCATGGTGGAAAACGGCACCAGGGCGGAGGAATACCAGGTATCGAGCACGTCCTCATCGCGGCGCAGCGTTTTGCCGGGCGCCTGGGCCTGGGCCTCGGCCTCGTTCTTGGCGACGTACACGTTGCCCTCGTTGTCGTACCAGGCGGGAATCTGGTGGCCCCACCACAGCTGGCGCGAGATGCACCAGTCCTGGATGTTGTTCATCCACTGGTGGTAGGTGTTGATCCAGTTCTCGGGCACAAACTTCACGGCGCCCGAATCGACCGCATCAATGGCTTTTTGCGCGATGGACTTGCCCGTGGCGTCGCCCTCGCCCACTTTGCGCATGGCGACAAACCATTGGTCGGTGAGCATGGGCTCGATCACCTGGCCGGTGCGGGTGCAAATGGGCACCATGAGCTTGTGCTTTTTCACTTCGACCAGCAGGCCCAGTGCCTCCAAATCGGCCACCACGGCCTTGCGGGCCACGAAGCGGTCCATGCCCCGGTATTTTTCGGGGGCGTTGTCGTTGACGGTGGCTTGCAGCGTCAGCACGCACACCATGGGCAGCTGGTGGCGCTGGCCCACGGCGTAGTCGTTCTGGTCGTGCGCGGGCGTGACCTTGACCACGCCGGTGCCAAATTCTTTGTCTACGTAGTCGTCGGCAATCACCGGGATTTGGCGGTCGCACAGCGGCAAGTTCACCATCTGGCCGATCAGGTGGGCGTAGCGCTCGTCCTCGGGGTGAACCATCACGGCCACGTCGCCCAGCATGGTTTCGGGGCGGGTGGTGGCCACCACCAGCTGGCCCTCACCACTGCTCAGCGGGTAGGCGATGTGCCACAGCGAGCCGTCTTTTTCTTCGCTCTCCACTTCCAGGTCGGATACGGCCGATTGCAGCTTGGGGTCCCAGTTGACCAGGCGCTTGCCCCGGTAGATCAGGCCCTGCTCATACAGCTTGACGAAGGTGTCGGTCACGACCTTGGAGAGCTTGTCGTCCATGGTGAAGTATTCGCGGCTCCAGTCCACGCTGTCGCCCATGCGGCGCATTTGCGTGGTGATGGTGTTGCCCGATTGCTCTTTCCACTCCCAGACCTTGGAGACGAAGTTCTTGCGCGCCTCGGGGGGCGTGGGGCCCATGTCGTGGCGGCTGATGCCCTGCTCTTGCAACTGGCGCTCGACCACGATTTGCGTGGCAATGCCAGCGTGGTCGGTGCCCGGCACCCAGACGGTGTTGAAGCCGCGCATACGGTGGTAGCGCGTGAGGCTGTCCATGATGGTCTGGTTGAACGCATGGCCCATGTGCAGCGTGCCGGTCACGTTGGGCGGCGGCAGCTGGATGGCAAAGTCGTGGCCTTGTGCGTGTGCCTGGGCGCTGGCGGTGCCGGTGCCCCGCTCGCCTGCCCGGCCATAGCCGCGCTGCTCCCATTCGGGGCCCCAGTGGGCTTCGAGCGCGGCGGGCTCAAACGATTTGGACAGACTGGCAAGGCCGGGTTGGGAGAGGGTGTCGCTCATGGGATTTGGCAAATGAAAACGGCATCCTGCAAGGGATGCCGTCTGGTTGGCGGGTGACGGTATCAGGCGATTTTACCGGCCTGTCCGCGCGGCCCCCTGGGGCGCCAAGATTTGAAGCCCAATTGGCCTCCAGCGCTTGCGTGGTAAGCGCAGGCAGCTATCAAACAAATAGCAATCAGGCGGCGCCTGGCACAAACTCGGGGCGGTCGTTGGTCTCGGGCTTGAGCAGCGTGTCCACCTTGCCTTCGGCGCGCTCTTTGCGCCATTGCTCTTTGCGTGCCGTCCAGGCGTTCAGGCGCTCGTGGGCCACGGTGCTGTCTTTGGCCATTTGCTCGGCATCGGCCACTTGCGCGGCCAGCTCCAGGCGGATGCCGTTGGGGTCGAAGAAGTAAATGCTCTTGAAGATGTGGTGGTCGGTCACGCCTAGCACTTCCACGCCGTGCGCTTCCAGGCGCGCCTTGGTGTTTTCCAGCTCTTGCACGGTGTTGACGCGGAAGGCCACGTGGTTGATCCACAGCGGCGTGTTGGGCGATGGCTCGGCCTTGACGTCGTCACCGATGTCAAAAAACGCGATGAACGAGCCGTCTTGCAGGCGGAAGAAGAAGTGCGTGTAGGGGCAGTATTCGCCCGTAGAGGGCACGTAGTCGCTCTGGATGATGTGGTAGAGCGGCAGGCCCAGAATGTCTTCGTAGAAGTGGCGGGTTTCTTCGGCATCACGCGCCTTGTAGGCGAAGTGGTGCAACTGCTGGACGGGGGCTGCGGGCGGCAGGCTGGCCAGATCGGGCTTGGCGGCAGTGGTCATCAAAGTCTCCTGGTGGGGTGTTGGTTTCACTAAACGTAATCAGTTTACCTTAAAGAAATTTTTGCTGCCAGCGGGCATAAAAAAAGCCAGCCCGTCGGGGCTGGCTGGCGCGGGAAAGCGCGCAAAGGCGCTTATTGCTTGACGGCTTCGATCTGCACCACCAGGCGCACGTTCTTCGGGAAGCCCCAATCGACGCCGTAGTTCAGGCCGAAAGCGGTGCGGTCAATGGTGGCTTCAAAGTCGCCACCGCACACTTCACGCTTGAGCATGGGGCTGTCGTAGCAGGCAAACTGGTTGGCCTTGAGCGTGACGGGCTGGGTCTTGCCCAACAGCGTCAGTTGGCCTTCCACGGACTTGACCTTGTCGCCCTCGAAGTGGAACTTGTCCGAGACAAACTTGGCCGTGGGGTGCTTGGCCACGTCAAAAATGTCGGCGCTTTGCAGGTGCTTGTCGAAAGCAGCGGTGCCCGTGTTGACCGAGGCCACGTCAAAGGTGATGTCCACCTTGCCGCTCTTGCCCGCTTTGTCGAACTGCACCGTGCCTTCCTTCTTGTCAAAACGGCCCCGGTTCACGGAGGCGCCAAAGTGGCTGATCTCGAAGGTGGCGAAGGTGTGCGTGGGGTCGATGGCATAAGCGGCGGGGGCAGCTTGCACAGCGCTGGTAGCCAGGGTGGCGGCAATGGCGGCGAGGGCGAAAAGGGATTGGCGCATCAAAAAAACTCCTGAAACAAAGGGAATGGAAACCACAGAAACCGGAAAAATCACAGCTTGCCCACGCCGGTCAGCGCGAGCTTGAATTGCACTTGCACATCGTCGGCCACCATGGAGGTGTCGGCCCACTCGTTCTCGCCAATCTTGTAGGCCAGGCGCTTGAGAGCCAGCGTGCCGGTGGCGGTGGTGGTGGCGCCGCTCTGGGTCAGCGTCACGGGCACGGTCACATCGCGGCTCTGGCCTTTGATGGTGAGCTTGCCCGCCACGTCAAACTTGCCGCCGCCCAGCGCCTTGATGCTGCTGGACTGGAAGGTGGCCTGCGGAAACTGGGGCACGTTGAACCAGGTGGGCTTGGGCAGCTCGGCATCGGTTTCACGCGAGCCCAGGGTGGCGCTGCCGGTGTCCACCGTAAAGGCGATGCGGCTGGTGGCCAGCTTGGCCGGGTCAAAGGCGATTTGTGCGCCAAATTTTTTGAAGTGGCCTTCCAGCGGCACGCCCATTTGCTTGGCGGTGAACTGGATGCTGCTTTGGGCAGGCTGCAATGCTTGCTGGGCGTGGGCGGGCACAGCCACCAGCAGCGCCAGGCTGCTGAGCACAACGGCGGGAGCAAAAGAGGAAATGGTCATGGGCAAGGTCAACGCAGGTAAAGAGGGGGTCTGAGTACGGTGGCGGCAGTTGGTTCAGTGCGCGGTGCGCTTGCCCGCAGGCCACATGCGTGCCAGCAGGCCGTCGCGGTCGATGGCGTGGTGCTTGAGGGCCGCGGCAATGTGCAGCGCCGCCAGCGTGGCCAGGGCGTAGGCGCTGTAGGCGTGCCAAGGCTTGATGGCTTCGGCCAGCGCCTTGTCTGCCGCCACGAAGTCGGGCAGCGGCAGCACACCCAGAAAGACGATAGGAAAACCCGCCGCCGAGCTGTAGGCCCAGCCCGTCAGCGGCACGGCAAAGAACAGCACGTACAGCAGGTGGTGGGTGCCATGGTGGAGCGCTTTTTGCCAGCCGGGCATGCGCACGGCCACAGCATGGGGCAAGGCGGGCGGGCGGTGCATCAGGCGCCACAGCAGCCGTGCCAGCGATAGCGCCAGAATCGCCACGCCAGCCCACTTGTGCCAGTTGTAGAGCTTGAGCCGCTGGGGCGAAAAGGGCAGATCGGTCATGTACAGCCCCAAACCAAAAAGCGCCATCAGCGACAGCCCCAGCAGCCAGTGCAGGACGATGGCGGTGGTGCTGTAGCGCGCCGGGGTGGATGGCGGGGTGGAAGTGGATGGCATGGTGTGTGTGGTTCCAATGGCCAGCGCTCGGGACGCGGCAAATATTCGTGGTTAGAGGCAGTGTAAAAAGCAGACGCTTCTTCCAGTTCCAATGGAATTGACGTTTTGCTTCAAAGAAATTGAATGCACTGCGGGCCGAAAAGTTCAAATTCCGTGCATGGCAGGTGTGCGCCCCTGCTGCCTGGGGGGCGCTGGCGCAGGCGTCAGTCTGCGAGGGCGGCGCTTTTCCAGGCCTGTGCGGCGGCGTGGCCATCGCCGCGCTGCTCGGCCAGTTCGGCCAGGCGTTGCCAGGCGCTGCGGCGCAGGCTGGCATCTTGCAATTGCTGGGTGGACTGGGTCAGCAACTGCTGGGCTTTGCCCCACAGCTGGCGTTGCAGGCAGGCCATGCCCGCCAGGTACTGCAAACGGGCATCGCGCGGGTTGGCCTGGGCGGCGGTTTCTATGCGCGCCAACCAGGGGGCATCGAGCGCGTCCAGCCCGGCCTCCAGGGCGCGCACCAGCTTGAGGGCGTGGTGCCCGGCCAGCGCGCCGGGGTTGTCCACCATTTGCTGCCATGCGGGCAGCAGCCAGTGGCGCACCAGCGCGCGCTCGCCGCCCAGGCTGGCCAGGCGCTGCGCAGCGTGGACGGCCAGCTCGGGCATGGCGCGCTCGCTGTTTTCCAGCGATTGCCAGACTTGCTGCAACTGCGCGGGGTCGTGCGCCCCGTCGATCAGCTCCATGGCCAGCCCGCGCACGATGCTTTGCGCTGCCGCCGCCGAAAACGCCCGGTGCTTGCCCAGCAGGCGGGCGGTGTCCAGGGCGTCTTGCGTCTGGTGGGCGTGGCGGCTGGCCTTGAGTTTGATGCGCAGCGCCAGCGTACGCCGCGCGGCGCCCTGGGGCAGGCTGGCCAGCCATTGCAGCGCGGTGCGGGCATCGCGGTCTTCCAGCGCCCAGCGGGCGGCGCGCATTTGTATGCCTTCGCGCAGTTCCTGTTCGTGGGCGGTGCCGTGTTGGGGGGCGTGCTCCAGGGCGCGCTCCAGGTGGTGCTCGCGCTGGGTGCGGTCTTGCAGGGCCTGCGAGTCTTCGGCAGCCACCAGGTGGGCCAGGGCACGCAGCTGGCGGCCATGCGGCACGGCCTCGCCCGCCTGGGCCAGTGCGCCTTCCTGGGCCAGAGCAGCCAGGGCGGCTTTGCGCGAGCGCAGAAAGCGCCCGGCCATGAACTGGGCCACCGCGTCCATCAAGGCAGCGTGCATGGCGCGCTCTTTTTGTTGCAGGCGCCAGCGGCGCGCTTCGTGTGGCAGCGCCAGCAGTGCGGCCAGGGCGCGCAGTGCGGCATAGAGCGTGACAAAGCCCAGTGCCAGCAGCAGCAGCACCATGTTGAGCGACAAATCCAGCCGGTAGGGTGGCCAGAACAGGGTGACGGTGCCCTGGTTGTTGCCCGCAAACAGGGCCGAAGCCACCGCGATGCCAAACAGGGCCAGGAGCCAGAGGGCTGCACGCATGGGCGATCTCTTTGCGCGCGTTAGCGCCCGGCCGCTGCCGTGGCCAGGGCAGAGAGGGTTTCGTCCAGGCGCGGCAGTTCAGCGGTTTTCAGGTGCGCCTGGGCTTGTTGCAGCACCGTGGCCGCGCTTTGGGTGCGCCGCGATGCCGGGTCGAAGTATTTGTTGATGGCCGCACTGGCCGCAGCCAGATCAGCGCGGGCCGAATCAAACTGGCGCGCCAGCACGCCCAGGCGCGCATTGAGCAGCTTGAGCTTGAGGTTCTCGCGCAGAAAAAACGCCTGGTCGGGCGCCAGCAAAATGGCTTCGGGCTGGTCGATGCGGCTCACGCGCACCAGACCGCGCACTTCGTCGCGCACCACCTCCCAGCTGCGTTGCAGGGCGGTTTGCCACCAAGCCTGCGCTGCCCCGGACGCAGCCTGTGCGGCATCGTGGGTGGCGTGGCGCGCTTGCAGGCGGCGCGTGGCGGCGGCCTGGGCCACGGCGTTTTGTACGGGCAGGTCGTCCACCTGGCGCACCAGATCGTCCAGGCGGGCCAGCAGCCCGGCGGTGTCGGTCACGCTGGCGCTGGTGATGCGCTGCAGGTCACGCTCCAGGGCGCGCTGCAGCGGCGCCAGGCGGGGCTGGGCGGCACGCTCTATGCGTTGCTGGGCGCTTTTGAGGGTGGCCACCAGCGGTTCCAGGCTGCCGGTGAGCTGGGCTTGCTGCTGCGCCAGGCGCAGGGCCGATTCGATATCGACGACCAGATTTTCATCGCGCGAGCGCGACAGGCTTTGCATCAGTGCTTCAAGCTGGCTGCGCTGCAAGGCGACTTCGTTCAGGCGCGTTTCGGCCACGGTCACGCGCGTGGCGGTGTCGCGTGCTTGCTCTTGGGCTTGCAAGGCGATGGTGCGCGCCTCAATGGCCTGCGTGCCCGCATCAGCGCTTTGCCGCGCCAGTTGCTCCTGGATGGTGCTGAGTTTTTGCCACAACAGGGCGCTGCTGGCCAGGCCTGCCACGGCCACGGTGGCCAGGGCGGCCATGGTGTAGAGGACAACCTTGCTGGCCGGTGCAGTGCCGGGGGCGTCCGAGGGTGCGGGCGCTGCTGCCGACGCTGCCGCAGCAAACGCCGCCTCATGGGGGGCGGCGGCGGGCAAGTCGGGGGAAGGCGCGGAGCTCATGGCGCCGATTCTATCGAGGCGGCAACGTCCTCCAGGGTGGGGCGGCATTCCTGCACGCTGCCAAATCCGGCGCTGCGCGCGGCCTGCGCGATGCGCGGGTGCGTGGCCAGGGCGCGGGCGGCCTGCCAGCTTTGCGCAGGCAAGGCGGCGCGCAAATGCGCAATGGCCTGCGAGCTGCTCAGCAGCCACAGCGTGCCGTCGCTGGCCGCTTGCTGTGCCAGGGCGTGCTGTGCGGGCGTCCATTGCGGTGCCGCGCGTGTGTAGGCAGCCACCCAGTCCACTGCGGCGCCTGCTGTGCGCAGTTGCTGCGCCAGCCAATCGCGGCCACTGCCTGCGGGGGCATCGCCCGCCTGGGCGCCGCGCACGATGAGCACGCGCGCGCCGGGCGTGATCTGGCCCTGCACCTGCGCCCACAGGGCTTCGGAGTCAAACTGCACGGCATCGGCGGCGGGTTGGTCAATGCAGGCGGCATCCAGGCCCAGTGCTTGCAGCGTGCGGGCGGTGCCGGGGCCGGGCGCCCACACTCTTGTTTTGATAGCTGCTTGCGCGCACCCAGAAAGGGCCAGAGCCGTTTTTTGATCAAAAAAGTGCTGCGCCGCATTGCCGCTGACCACCATGACGGCGTCATAGCGGGCGATGTGCTGGCGCGCGGTGTGCAGGGCTTGCTGCGCGGCGGCATCGGTGGGGGCGGCAATGGCGATCAGCGGCAGGGCCTGGGCCCGCAGGCCGCGCGCTTGCAGCGCTGCCACCCAGGGAGCGGCCTCGCTCTCGGGGCGGGTGACGAGGGTGCGCAGCACCGGCATGGGCTGCGTCAGCGCGCGCTGGCGCTGTCGGCGGCGCCCGCCACGCCGATGGCACCACCTGCGCGCAGTTGCGCGGCCACAGCCTCGCCCAAGGCGTTGGCCTGCTCCAGCGTCAGCACGGTGCCTGCGGCGTGGGCGCGCACCAAGGGGATACGGCCTTCGGGGTCGCCCCAGGCGGCGTCCAGGTGCAGTTGATCTCCTTCCAGACGCGCATGGGCGGCCAGCGGCATGGAGCAACTGCCGCCCATGCTGCGGCTGACGGCACGCTCGGCAGTGACGGTAAGCCAGGTAGGCCAGTGCGCCAGCGGCGCCAGTGCCTCAATCAGGTCGTAGCGGGCCGTGCGCACCTCAATGCCCAAAGCGCCCTGGCCCGCAGCGGGCAGCATCTCGGTGGGATCAAAAATGGTGCGGATGCGCGCATCCAGCCCCAGGCGCTTGAGCCCTGCTGCCGCCAGCACGATGGCGTCGTACTGGCCTTCGTCGAGCTTGCGCAGGCGCGTGTCGAGGTTGCCGCGCAGGGGTTCAATGCGCAGATCGGGGCGCAGCGCCTGCAACAGCACCTGGCGGCGCAGGCTGGAGGTGCCCACCACCGCGCCGTGGGGCAGCTCGGCCAGCGAGGCAAAGGTGGGCGAGACAAAGGCATCGCGCGGGTCTTCGCGCTCCATCACGCAGGCCAGGGCAAAGCCTTCGGGCAGCTCCATGGGCACATCTTTGAGCGAATGCACGGCCAGCTGGGCGCGGCCATCTTGCAGCGCGGTTTCCAGTTCTTTGACGAACAGGCCCTTGCCACCCACTTTGCTCAGGCTGCGATCCAGAATCTGGTCGCCCAGCGTGGTCATGCCCAGCAGCGACACGGTGTGGCCGCGCGCGCGCAGCAGGGCTTGCACATGCTCGGCCTGCCACAGGGCCAGGCGGCTTTCGCGCGTGGCGATCACGAGGGGGGAGGGGTGCGGGTTCACGGGCATCGTCTCGGGTAGCAAAGGAAGCGGGGAATGCTAGCATCTTGCGCCGTCGCAGCCACCCTCCCCTCCCCCGCTGCTGCGATACCCCAGGAGACTCTGCGTGAGCGTGAAAAAAATCGACAAAGACCTGCCCTTGATCCAAGACATCCGCCTGCTGGGGCGCATTCTGGGCGACGTCATCCGCGAGCAAGAGGGCGTGGCCGCGTTCGACCTGATCGAGCAAGTGCGCCAGCTGTCTGTGGCCTTCCGGCGCGACGCCGACCACGAGGCCGAGCGCGCCCTGAAAAAACTCCTCAAAGGGCTGACGGCCGACCAGACGGTCAGCGTGATCCGCGCCTTCACCTATTTTTCGCACCTGGCCAACCTGGCCGAAGACCGCCACCACATCCGCCGCCGCACCATCCGCGAGCGCGCAGGCGACACCCAGGAAGGCAGCATCGAAGTGGCCCTGGCCCGCCTGCGCTGGGCGGGAATAGCTCCTAAAACCGTAGCAGACACACTGACCAGCAGCTACGTGGCCCCCGTGCTCACCGCCCACCCCACCGAGGTGCAGCGCAAAAGCATTCTGGATGCCGAACGCGACATCGCCCAGCTGCTGACCGTGCGCGACGATGTGATCGAACGCGCCCAGCTCTACAACAGTGCCAAAGACGCCCTGACGCCCCGCGCCCTGGCCGCCAACGAAGCCCAGCTGCGCGCCCGCGTGGCCCAGCTGTGGCAAACGCGCCTGCTGCGCTACAGCAAGCTGACCGTGGCCGACGAGATCGAAAACGCCCTGAGCTACTACGAGGCGACCTTTTTGCGTGAAATTCCGCGCATTTACGCCGACCTGGAACGCGATCTGGGCGTGCAGCAGGTACACAGCTTTTTGCGCATGGGCCAGTGGATTGGCGGCGACCGCGATGGCAACCCCAACGTGGGCGCCGACACGCTGGTGCAGGCACTGCGCCGCCAAAGCGAAGTGGCGCTGCGCCACTACCTGACCGAAGTGCATTTGCTGGGCGGTGATTTGTCGCTGTCGGCGCGCCTGGTGGGCGTATCGCCCGAGATGCAGGCCCTGGCCGCCAGCTCGCCCGACACCAACGAGCACCGGCTGGACGAGCCCTACCGCCGCGCGCTCACCGGCATTTACGCGCGCCTGGCGGCCACGCTGCAAGCGCTCAGCGGCGGCGAGGCTGCGCGCCACGCCGTGGCGCCGCAAAACGCCTACGCCAACGCCGAAGAATTTTTGGCGCAGCTGCGCACCATCGACGCCTCGTTGCAGGCCCACCACGGCGCCGCGCTGGCCACCGAGCGCCTGCAACCGCTGATCCGTGCGGTGGAGGTGTTCGGCTTTCACCTGGCCACCGTGGATTTGCGCCAAAGCTCCGACCAGCACGAGCGCGTGGTGGCAGAACTGCTGGCCGTGGCCCGCATCACCCCCGACTACGCCACGCTGGACGAGGCCGAGAAATGCGCCGTGCTCATGCGCCTGCTGCAAGATGCACGCCCCTTGCGCGTGATGGGCGCCGCCTATGGCGAGCACACCCAGAGTGAGCTGGCCATTTTTGAAACCGCTTTGCAGATGCGCCAGCGCTACGGCGCCCAGGCCATTCGCCACTACATCATCAGCCACACCGAAACCGTGAGCGACTTGCTCGAAGTGCTGCTGCTGCAAAAAGAGGTGGGCCTGGTGCGCGGCACTTTGGAGGACGTAGCCCCCCCGGCCCACGCCGACCTGATCGTGGTGCCGCTGTTCGAAACCATCGAAGACCTGCGCAACGCCGCGCCCATCATGCGCGCCTTCTATGCCCTGCCCGGCGTGGCCGCGCTGGTGCGCCGCAGCGGCGGCGAACAAGACATCATGCTGGGCTACTCCGACAGCAACAAGGACGGCGGCATCTTCACCAGCAACTGGGAGTTGTACCGCGCCGAGATCGCACTGGTGGCGCTGTTTGATGAACTCTCGCAGGGCGTCGGGGCCACGCCGATCCGGCTGCGCATGTTCCATGGCCGGGGCGGCACCGTGGGCCGGGGCGGCGGCCCCAGCTACCAGGCCATCTTGGCGCAGCCACCGGGCACGGTGCGCGGACAAATCCGCCTGACCGAGCAGGGCGAGGTGATTGCCTCCAAATACGCCAACCCCGAAATTGGCCGGCGCAACCTGGAAACGCTGGTCGCCGCCACGCTGGAGGCGACGCTGTTGCAGCCCACCAAGCCGGCCACGCCCGCATTTTTGTCGGCGGCAGCGCAGCTGTCGCAGGACAGCATGGCGGCCTACCGTGCGCTGGTCTATGAAACCCCCGGTTTCACCGACTATTTCTTCAACTCCACGCCGATCCGCGAGGTGGCCGAGCTGAACATCGGCTCGCGCCCGGCCTCGCGCAAGCCCAGCCAGAAGATTGAGGATTTGCGCGCCATCCCCTGGGGCTTCAGCTGGGGCCAGTGCCGCCTGACGCTGCCGGGCTGGTACGGCTTTGGCGCCGCCGTCGAGGCGTTCTTGCACGCCCCCGGCAAAGACCCCAAGGCGCAATTGGCGCTGCTGCGCAAGATGTACCGCCAGTGGCCGTTTTTCAACACCTTGCTGTCCAACATGGACATGGTGCTGGCCAAGAGCGATCTGGCGCTGGCCTCGCGCTACAGCGAGCTGGTGCAGGACGCCGCGCTGCGCAAAAAAGTGTTTGGCGCCATCGAGGCCGAGTGGCACCGCACCACCGACGCCCTGGTGCGCATCACCGGCGACAAGCAGCGCCTGGCGCACAACACGGCGCTGGCACGCTCCATCAAACACCGCTTTCCGTACATCGACCCCCTGCACCATTTGCAGGTGGAGCTGGTGCGCCGCTGGCGCGCAGGCCAGGGCGACGAGCGGGTGCAGACGGGTATCCACATCTCCATCAACGGCATTGCCGCCGGGTTGCGCAACACGGGCTGAGGCCCGCACGGCCCAGCGCGGGGCGTAAAAAAAGGCCCTGCATCGCAGGGCCTTTTTTGTGCAGTGCCGCCGCAGACAGGTGGTCTGGCGGCTACAGCAGCGTTACTTCTTCTCGGCGTTGATGGCGTCCTGGGCGGCCTTGAGCGGGTCGTCCTCGGCGCTGGCGCCATCGGCCTCGGGCGCGGGGCTGGCCGGGTCTGCCCCGTCCTGGGGCTCGGGCGTCAATTCGTCTTGCGGCGGCTCGGAGGGCTGCATTTCGGCCTCCATTTGCAGGCGAATCTGGTCCATGTCGTACACCGCCGCCTTGTCCATGTTGCTCGACACAATGCCGGGGAAGGCAATGATGAGGCCGACCATGACAATCTGGATCAGCACAAAGGGCACGGCACCCCAGTAAATCTGCATGGTGGTGACGGGCTGCACCAGCTTCTTGGTCACTTTGTCGGTGTAGGCCTGGGTGGGCGCCACGCTGCGCAGGAAGAACAGCGCAAAACCAAATGGCGGGTGCATGAACGAGGTTTGCATGTTCACGGCCAGCAGCACGCCAAACCAGATCAGGTCAATGCCCAGCTTGTCCGCCACCGGCGCCAGCAACGGCACCACGATGAACGACAGCTCAAAGAAGTCCAGGAAGAACGCCAGGAAGAAGATCATGATGTTCACCACGATCAAAAAGCCCGTTTGACCGCCAGGCAGGTTGCCCAGCAGGTGCTCGACCCAGCGCGGGCCGTCCAGCCCCTGGAACACCAGACCAAAAATGGTGGAACCGATCAGGATGAACACCACAAAGCACGACAGCTTGGTGGTGGTGTTCAGGGCCTGTTTGAGCAGCGAGCCACTCAGGCGCCCGCGCAGCTTGGCCATGACAAATGCCCCCAGCGCGCCCATGGCGCCGCCTTCGGTGGGCGTGGCCACACCCATGAAAATAGTGCCCAGCACCAGGAAAATCAGCAGCAGGGGCGGAATCAGCACGAACGTGACGCGCTCAGCCATGCGCGAGAGCAGGCCCAGGCGCAAAACCTTGTTGATCACCGCCACCACAAACGCCAGCGTCACGCCTGCGCACATGGACACCACCACGGTTTCGTCCAGCGCCACCTGCTCTACGGCCTCGCCCTGCCACCAGGAGTGCACGGCCACCATGTGCTTGGACAGGTACAAAGCCACTGCGGTACACAGCGCAGTCAGCACCAGCAAGGAGGGCAAGCCCGCCTTGCCGTTGTCTTCGCGGATGGTGCGTGCCTCGGGCGGCAGTGCTGGCACCCAGGTGGGTTTGAAAATGGCCAAGGCCATCACAAAGACGGCGTACAGACCCGTCAGCATGAAACCGGGCAAGAAAGCGCCTTTGTACATATCGCCCACGCTGCGGCCCAGCTGGTCGGCCAGGATGATGAGCACCAGCGAGGGCGGAATGATCTGCGCCAGCGTGCCCGAGGCCGCAATCACGCCGGTGGCAATGCGCCGGTCATAGCCATAGCGCAGCATGATGGGCAGCGAGATCAGGCCCATCGAGATGACGGAGGCCGCCACCACGCCGGTGGTGGCCGCCAGCAAGGCGCCGACAAAAATCACGGCAAACGCCAGACCGCCGCGGATGGGGCCAAACAGCTGGCCGATGGTGTCGAGCAGGTCTTCGGCCATGCCGCTGCGCTCCAGGATCAGGCCCATGAGCGTGAAGAACGGGATGGCCAGCAGCGTTTCGTTCTGCATGATGCCGAACACGCGCAGCGGCAGCGCCTGCATCAGCGCCTCGGGCAGCAGGCCCAGCTCAATGCCGATGAAGCCAAAGAACAGCCCGCAGGCGCCCAGGCTGAAGGCCACCGGAAAGCCCAGCAGCAAAAAGACGATGAGGCCGCCGAACATGATCGGCGCGATGTTGTGGGTGAGAAATTCCATGGTGGGCTCGGTGCTCAGTGGGCGTTGCTTTTGGCGGCCTCGGCCAGGCGGCGGATGGATTCGGCCAGTTCTTCTTCGGCCGTTTTCTCGGTTTTCTTGGCGGTGGGGTCGTCAATCAGGCCCTGCAAAAAGGCCAGGCGCTTGATCAGCTCTGACCAGCCTTGCAGCAGCAAGAGCGTGAAGCCCAGCGGAATCATGGCGTACACCGGCCAGCGGATCAGGCCGCCCGCGTTGCTGGACATTTCGCCCGACTGGTAGCCCTGCACAAAGAATGGCACGCCGTACCACAGCACGGCCAGGCACACGGGCGTGAGAAAGAGCCCAAAGCCCAGGATGTCGATCCAGATTTGCGCGCGCTTGGACAAGCGGCTGGACACCACGTCCACCTTGACGTGTTCGCCTTGCAGCAGGGTGTAGCCCGCCGCCAGCAAAAAGGCCGCGGCAAACAAATACCACTGCACTTCCAGAAACGCGTTGGAGCTGTAGTTGAAGACCTTGCGCACCACCGCATTGATGCCGCTGATGACGGTGGAGGCCAGGATGAGCCAGAGGACATATTTGCCCACCTGGCTGTTGAGCCAGTCAATGGCCCGCGATAGTCTGAGTAAGGCTTGCATGTGCTCTCCGAGAAATCCAGCGATAACAAGATTGGGTGGCAAACGCCAAAGGCCCGCGGGGGTGCCACGGGCCTGGTGAGTAGTGCGCGATAGGTGTGCGCCACTGGGGCCAGAGTCTGACGCAAATCAAGCGCTGGCGTGACGGTGTTATCCCGCAAAGGGGGCGATTTTAAGGCTCAAAAAAAATAGCTGCTGGCGCTTGCTACATATGCCTTAGAGTGCTTTTTGACCCTTGTTTTCCGGCTTGCGCCGGGCAAACTTCCACCACGGCAGCACGCGGCTCATGGACAGCACTTCGCCGCAGTGCAGCGGCGCATAGCCCGCCATGCTGGCCATCTCCTGCTGCCAGGCACTGGTTTGCAGCAATGCACGCAAGGCCTGCATCGCGGGCTGCTCCAGCGCCGATTGCAGACAGGCCAGGTGGTAGCGCTCTTGCACCAGCGGCACAAAGTCCAGGCCGCGCATGCGCGCCGCCAGTTCAATGCCGACGCCCACATCGGCGCTGCCCGCCGCCACCGCCTGCGCCACCGCCCCGTGCGAGGGTTCGTGCTGCGCGTAGCCGGTGATGTCCTCGGGCACCAGGCCCGCCCGGGCCAGCAGGTCGTCCAGCAGCACACGGGTGCCCGAGCCCAGCGGGCGGTTGACAAACCGCGCCCCGCTGCGCGCCACATCGTCCAGCGAATGCAGCCCCAGCGGGTTGCCCGGCGCCACGATCAGCCCCTGCGTGCGCCGGGCAAAGCCAATGAGCTTGTGCAGGCCGGGCTGCAGCAGGGGGCGGTAGGTGCGCGCGGCCAGCGAGTCGGCGTCGGGCTGCTCCAGCGTGTGAAAACCCGCCAGCGTGCAGCGCCCCTCATTGAGGGCGCGGATGGCGTCCACGCTGCCGGTGAAGCGGATGTCCAGATGCACCGCATCGTCACTGCCCGGCGTGGCGGCCCAGGCGCGCAGCGCAGCCAGCGCATCGTCGTGGCTGGCGTAGAGGGTGAGCACATGGGCGTTGGCATCAAAGGCCACGGCGAAGGCGCGCTCCAGATCGGCGCGCAGGGCTTCGATCTGCGGCGCCAGCCGCGCCTGGGCCTGGCGCTCGGCCCACAGCAGCTTGGTGCCAAACGGACTGAGCTGCGCCGACTGGCCCTTGCCCCAGACGATGAGCTCGCCGCCGAGCTGGTCTTCCCAGCGCTTGAGCGAGCCCCAGACATGGCGGTACGACAGTTGCAGCGCGCGCGCCGCACCCGAAATGGAGCCCTCGCGGGCCACTGCCTGGAGCAGTTCAGGCAGGGGGTTGCGGGCCAGGGCGTCGCCCGCGTCGCGGCTGATGGTGTAGTGGAGCTGGATCCTATGCACGGAAAGTCATATCGCTGGACATTGTTGCGGTGCATACGATAGCCGACCCATGTCCACCATCCTCGATAGCGCTGCGACGGCGCTGCAATTGATCGCCTCTTCCGATACCGCCCTGTGGGCCATCGTGGGCCGCTCCCTCTCGGTCAGCGCTACGGCCTGCCTGCTGGCCTGTGGCGCCGGGCTGGTGCTGGGCGCGTGGCTGGGCGTGGCGCGTTTTGCCGGGCGCGGCGCGGTGCTGGCGCTGCTCAACACGCTGCTGGCGGTGCCCTCGGTGGTGGTCGGGCTGGGGGTGTATTTGCTGCTCTCGCGCGGGGGGCCGCTGGGCTCGTGGGGCTGGCTGTTCAGCTTCAAGGCCATGGTGCTGGCGCAGATGGTGCTGGTGCTGCCCGTGGTGATGGCACTGACGCGCCAGAGCATTGAAGACGCCGAGCGCGCCCACGGCGAGCAGTTGCGCTCTTTGGGCGCAGGCACCCTGGTGCGCGGCGTGCTGCTGGCCTGGGATGAGCGCTACGCGCTGCTGACGGTGCTGATCGCCGCCTTTGGCCGCGCCATCTCCGAGGTGGGCGCCGTGATGATCGTGGGCGGCAACATCGACGGCTTTACCCGCGTCATGACCACCGCCATCGCCCTGGAAACCAGCAAGGGCGACTTGCCCCTGGCCCTGGCGCTGGGCCTGATTTTGCTGGTGGTGGTGCTGGCGCTGAACGTGCTGATTGCCCTGCTGCGGCGCTGGCGCGAGCGCCGCGATGGCGCAGCCCTGGATGCCACGCTGGGGGTGGCCGCATGAGGGCCGACCTGGCCCCCCCCATGCACAGCCCGGCACCTGCCGTGGTGTGGAACTTGCAGGCCGTGGGCGTGCAATATGGCCGCGTGAGCGCGCTCTCTGGCGTGACGCTGCGCATTGCCCAAGGCGAGCGCGTGGCGCTGGTGGGCTCCAATGGCAGTGGCAAAAGCACCTTGCTGCGCGTGCTGCACGGGCTGGTTCCCGCCAGCAGTGGGCAGGTGCAGCAGGACGGCGCACTGCGCCAGGCCATGCTGTTTCAGCGCCCGCACATGCTGCGCACCAGCGTGCAAAACAACATCGTGCTGGGGCTGTGGCTGCGCGGCACCGCCTGGCGCGATGCCAAGGTGCAGGCACGTACGGCGTTGCAGCGCGTGGGCTTGCAGGCCGTGGCACAGCAAAACGCGCGCACGCTCTCGGGTGGCCAGCAGCAGCGCCTGGCCCTGGCCCGCGCCTGGGCCTTGCGACCTGATGTGCTGCTGCTGGACGAGCCCACCGCCAGCCTCGACCCCCACGCCAAGCGCGAGGTCGAGGCGCTGATGGCCGACTTTGCCGCCAGCCACGCCAGCGCTGGCCCCGCGCACCCAGTCACCACCGTGTTCAGCAGCCACAACCTGGGCCAGGTCAAGCGCCTGGCCAGCCGCGTGGTGTACCTGGAGCATGGCTGCGTGCTGGCCGATTTGCCAGCCCCTGATTTTTTCAACGGCCCACTGCCCCAGGCCGCCCAGTTGTTTGTCCAAGGAGAAAAAGTATGAAGAATTACCAGTGTTTTAAGCCGCTAGCCCTTACGCATAAAGCGCTTACAGCTATTGTATTGATAGCGTCTAGCAGTGCCTGGGCGCAAAGCATCCACATGGCGTCCACCACGTCCACCGAGCAATCGGGCCTGTTCTCGCACCTGCTGCCCGCGTTCAAGGCGGCCAGCGGCATGGACGTCAAAGTGGTGGCCGTGGGCACCGGCCAGGCGCTGGACATGGCGCGCCGGGGCGATGCCGACGTGCTCTTCGTCCACGACCAGGTGGCCGAAGAAAAATTTGTGGCCGACGGCTGGGGCGTGCAGCGCTACCCCGTGATGTACAACGACTTCATCCTCATCGGCCCCAAGCAGGACCCGGCGGGCACGCGCGGCAAAGACATCGTGGCCGCCCTGCAAAAAATCGCCACCAGCAACACCGAATTCGTCTCGCGCGGCGACAAGAGCGGCACACACGCCGCCGAGCTGCGCTACTGGAAGCTCTCCAGCCCCGATGCGGCCAAGGGCAAGGGCTACAAGGAATGCGGCTGCGGCATGGGCCCGGCGCTGAACATCGCTGCCTCCAGCGGCGCCTACGTGCTGGCCGACCGGGGCACCTGGCTCAACTTCAAGAACCGCGCCGACCTGGCCGTGCTGGTCGAGGGCGACACGCGCCTGTTCAACCAGTACGGCGTGATGGTGGTCAACCCGGCCAAGCACCCCCACGTCAAGGTGCAAGAAGCGCAGAAGTTCGTGGACTGGATCGTCTCGCCCGCCGGGCAGAAAACCATTGCCAGCTACCAGATCGGTGGCGAGCAGTTGTTCTTTCCGAACGCGGGCAAATAACGGGCCACGCCCTGGCCGCTCAGGGCCAGCGGTAGCCGCGCGCCGGGTGCAAGCTCCAACGGCCATCGCCGGGCAGCTCCAGCACCTGCTGGTGGTAGGCCAGCACGGTGGCGCGGTGGCTGATGCTGATGGGGGTGATCGACAAGCCCGCCAACTGGCTGTACAGGCGTTCTTCATTGGCGGCGTCCAGGGCGCTGGTGGATTCGTCCAGCAGCAGGTAGCGCGGCTTGGCCAGCAGGGCGCGGGCAAACGCCAGGCGCTGCTGCTCGCCCACCGACAGCACCTTGGCCCAGTCCAGCGTGGCACCCAGGCCACCAAAACGCGCGGCCAGCGTGGGCAAGTTGACCCGCTCCAGCCACTGGGCCAGCTCTTCATCTGAAATCTCGCGTTCGGTGTTCGGGTAGAGCAGTTGGCAGCGCAGGTCGCCCAGCGGCAGGTACGGCGTTTGCGGCAGAAACAGCATATCGGGCTCGGCGGGGCGCACGATGTCGCCGGTGCCGGTATTCCACAGGCCCGCCAGCACCCGCAAGAGCGAGCTTTTGCCCGCGCCGCTGGGCCCGACGATGACCAGCCCGGCCCCCGGGTGCACGGTGAGCGTGACGTCGCGCGCCAGCAGGTGTTCGCGGTTGGGGGTGAACACGGTCAGCCCCACCAGGCTCAATTCAAAACCGTGCACGGTGCGGATGTGCGTGGCGGGCGGCTGCTCGGGCGCATCCAGCTCGGCCTGGGCATCCAGCGCCTGGGCAAACGCATGGAGCCGATCGACGCCAGCAGAAAAGCGGCTCAGGCCCTCAAAGTGCTCGACGATCACCGTCAGCGCGCTCAGGATGGCGGCAAAGGCGCCAGCGGCCTGGATGGCACTGCCCACTTCGAGCGCGCCGCTGAGCACCTGGTTGGCAATGATCACGCTGGGCAGCACGATGGTCAGAAAGCTGTGCGTGTACTGGAACAGGTTGAGCTTGAATTGCCAGCGCAGCACCTGCTGGTAGTTGGCGTACAGCGCGGCAAAAATACGCTGTAGCGCAGACATTTCGCGCATTTCGCCGTGGTGAAAGGCGATGGGCTCGGCGTGCTCACGCACGCGCACCAGGTTGAAACGGAAATCGGCCTCGCGCTGTAGCTGGCGGTAGTTCAACCCGATCAGTGGCCGGCCAAACACCGTGGCCGTGAACACCGTGCTGAACACGGCGTAGCCCAGCAAAAAATACACCAGCCCTGGCGAGATGGCCCACAGCACGCTGGCAAACGCCATCAGCTGGATGACCGCACCCAACACGATCATCGAAAAATACAGCGATTGCTGCGTGAAGCTGTTGATGTCTTCGGCAATGCGCTGGTCGGGGTTGTCTATGCCCGCCATGGCGTTGAGCCGGTAATAGGCGCGCTGGTGGAAGTAGCGCTCCAGAAAGTGCTGCGTCAGCCAGCGCCGCCAGCGCAGCCCCAGCGTGTCGCGCACGTAGTAGTACAGGGCGTAAATCGGTACGGCGGCCAGCAAAATCAGCGTGTAGCGCAGGATGGACGCCCAAAAGCGGTCGGCATCGCGCGCTGCCAGGGCCGAGGTGAATTCACCAGTCTCGTGGTTGAACCACACATTGAAGGCCGTCTGCCCCAGCAGCAGCACTATCAGCAGCGCCAGCAAGCCACGCGAGCGCCAGCGCTCGGGCGACTGCCAGTAGGGCAGCGCTATCTGCACAAAGCGCCGCCACAGGCGGGTATTGAAACCGGTGGCAGCGTCGGCGGTCATGGCAGCTTTCTAAAAACCCAGCGTGTGCGGCAGCCAGGTGGAGATGGCGGGCACAAAGGTTAGCAGCGCCAGCACCACAAAGTGCGCCACCAAAAATGGCGGCAGTTCGCGCGTGAGGGCAGCCATCGACACCCGGGTGGACACCGCCGTCACAAACAGCAGGCCGCCCACGGGCGGGGTGATCATGCCCAGCGTCAGGTTGACGATCACCACCATGGCAAAGTGCGTCGGGTCAATGCCCAGCGCCGAGGCAATCGGCGCCAGGATGGGCACCAGAATCATCACGCCCGGCAGCGGCTCCATGAAGATGCCAAACACCAGCAGCAGCAGGTTCACTGCGATCAGAAAGGCCACGGGCGAGAGGTTCCAGCTGACGATGGTTTGCGACAGTTGCTGGGGCACGCCCTCCACTGTCAGCACCCAGGCAAAGGCTGCCGAGGTGGCCATGACCAGCAGCACCGAGGCCGTCAGCAGCGCCGAGCGGGAGATGATGTCGGGCAGCGCCTTCCACTCCAGCGTGCGGTACACCCACTTGCCGCATGCCAGCGCATAAAACACCGCCACCACCGACGCCTCGGTGGGTGTGAAGATGCCAAAACGGATGCCTACCAGAATCAGCACGATCAGCATCAGCGCCGGAATGGCCTTGACGCTGTTGACCAGCATCTCGCGCGCCGAGGGGCGCGGCTCGGTCGAGCGGTAGTCGCGCTTTTTGCAGACGCGCCAGTTCACGAAGGCCATGGCCAGGGCAATCAGCAGGCCCGGCACAAAACCGGCAATGAACAGCCCGCCCACCGACACCTGCTCGTCCTGCATGGCATAAATGATCATGCTGATGGACGGCGGAATGATGGGCCCGACGATGGCGGTGCTGGAGGTCAGCGCGGCGGCATAGGCACGCGAGTAACCGGCCTTGTCCATCATCTTGACCATCATGGAGCCGGGGCCTGCCGCATCGGCCAGCGCCGAACCCGAGATGCCGGAGAACAGCGTCAGCGACAGCACGTTGGCATAGCCCAGGCCACCGCGCAGGTGGCCCACAAACTGCGCCGCAAAGCGCAGCAGCACCGCCGTCAGGGCGCCGCCCGACATCAGCTCAGCCGCCAGGATGAAGAACGGCACAGCCATCAGCGGAAAGCTGTCGATGCCGGTGAACATCTCCTTGAAAACCACCAGCTGCGGGTAGCGCCCGCCCACAAAAACCGCCAGCGCCGCCGACATGGCCAGCGCAAACGCCACAGGAAAACCCAGCGCCATCAGCACGATGGCGGCAATGAAAAGAGTCAGTGTCATGGTGTGGTACTGCCTGCGGTGTCAGAGCGATGCCGCTGCCTGGGCATCCATCTCGGGCGACTCGGCAAAGCGGCCCTCCAGGATGTAGCTGCGCACAACGAATAAAAGGTGGACGAACATCAGCATGAAGCCCGCTGGCATGGCGGCATAAATCCAGGCCATGGGGATGTCGGTGGCGGCGGTGGTTTGAAAGCGCGTGGCCCAGACGTAGAGGATGGAAAAGTACGTCATCACCAGGCAAAACACCGCGATGCCTGCGGCCACGATGGCGCGCACCACCCGCGCGCCCCGGGTGCCCAGCGCGCCGTGCAGGTTGTCGATGGCCACATGGCCACCAAAGCGCAGCACCATGCCAGCGCCCAGAAAAGTGACCCAGACCATCAGGTGGCGCGCCACCTCTTCGGCCCAGACGATGGAGTCGCCCGTGGTGTAGCGCAGCACCACGTTGGCAAAAACGATGCAGGACATGGCCAGCAGCAACAGGATCAGCATCCAGCGGTTGGCGGCCACCAGAATGCGCTCGACGCGGTTCAACATAAATGGGGCAGGCGCCGTACAGGCGCCACAGTCAAAAGGCCAAAAGGAACGCCCGGACAGTGCCGGGCGGTGCGTGCCAGTGCAGCGAGGGTGCTTACTTGGTTTGCGTGATCTGGTCCAGGGTCTTCTGGCCAAACTTGGTGGCGTACTGCTTGTAGGCTGGGGCAATTGCGGCCTGGAATGCGGCCTTGTCCACGTTGGTGACGACCTGCACGCCATGGGACTTGATCTCGTCCACGGCTTTTTTCTCCACCGCATCAACGAACTGGCGCGAGGCCAGTGCGCCCGCCTTGGCGCCCTGGATGAACGCGGTTTTTTGCGCATCGGTCAGGCTGCCAAAGAAGGCGGGCGAGACGATCAGCGCCATGGGCGCATAGACGTGCGATGTCAGCGTGAGGTGCTTTTGCACCTGCCACAGCTTGGCCGAGACAAACACCGACACGGGGTTTTCCTGGCCATCGATCGTGCCTTGTTGCAGCGCGCCGATCACTTCGGGCCACGACATGGGCGTGGGCGACGCGCCCAGGGTGCGGAAGGCCGTGATGTGGACGGGGTTCTCGGTCACGCGGATTTTCAGGCCCTTGAGGTCGTCGGGCTTGGTCACGGCGCGCTTGTTGTTGCTCAGGTGGCGAAAGCCTTGCTCACCCCAGGCCAGCGCAATCAGGCCACGGGTTTTGAACTTGGTCAGCAAGTCCTGGCCGAACTGGCCATCGAGCACGTTGCGGGCGTGCTGCGTGTCGCGGAACAGGAAAGGGATGTCCACCACGCCCACGTCGGGCACAAAGTTGCTCAGTGCGCCGGTCGAGACAATCACGGCCTCCACGGTGCCCAGTTGCAGGCCCTCGATCAGCTCGCGCTCGCCGCCCAGCGCGCTGGAAGGAAACTGCTTGAACTTGAAGGCGTTGTTGGTGGCTTTTTCGACCGAGTCGGCCCAGGCCTGTGCGCCAGCACCATAGTGCGAGTTGACGGCCAGTGCGTAGCCGATCTTGACCTCGCGCGGTTGCTGCGCGAGGGCGGCACCGGTCGATGCGGCCAGCACGGCGGTGATGCAGCTGGCAACGAAGGTGCGGCGGAAAGTGGTCATGGGGTCGTCCTTGGGTAAAAGCGGCAATGCTGAAAAAAGAGGCGCCATTGTAAGTAGCGGTAGCCGGTGTGCGAGGGAGCAGGCGCGCGTGTTGCCGCGCCGCTGGCAACGGTTTCAGGGCGTGATCTGGATCTGGTCGAAATACACCGTGCGCCCGTTGGCGTGGTTGAGCTGGATGTTGATGCGTTTGAACAGCGCCGGTTGGCCCAGTTGCTCTCCGGAGAGCACCACGTTCGTCCATTGCTGGGCGGGCAGTGTCACCCGGGTGCCGGGGGCAGCGCTGGCCGCACCGTCTTGCGCCTGCACGCTGACGCGCAGCTCGGTGGCCTGGGCGGCATACGCCCAAAAATCCAGGCGGGTGGCTGGCGTGGCCGCCATGCCGCTGGCATGGCGCAGCGACAGCCCACCCCACGGTTTGAAGTCCACACGGGCCGCATAACGCCCGACCTTGACGGTGGCAGTGTGGGCAAAGTCCGGCTGTGCGCCCCACGACCAGTCTTCCCAGTCGCTGGCCAAGGCATCGTCATACAGCACCAGGCCGGGGCCCGCACTGGGCGGTGGTTGCTGCGCGGCCACTACCGGCAGTGTGCTGCGCGCCAGCAACTGGACGTAGGCCGCCTGGGTGTAGATGGCCGGCTCGGTCAGCTCCCAGGAATTTTCGGGCCAGCCCGTGTTCCAGTCTTTGTAGGCTTTTTGCAGCGGCTGGTTGTTGATGCCCGCCACGGTGCCGGTGTAGCTGCGGTGGGGGCCACCGCTGATGTAACCCGGCGGCGGGCCGCTGGGCGAGGTCTGGGCGTTGTCCCAAACCGTGCCGTGGTCGAACCAGGTGTGGTAAATCTCTTGCAACGACTTTTCTGCGCCCGCGCTCGACATGTTGGACAACATCACCAGGCCCAGCGGGTTGGCACCGTGCAGCCAGTGCAGGTGCTGGTGGGCAATGGCACGGTACTGCGCCGCGTTGTCGCTGTGGATACCAAAACCGGGAAAGTCCAGGTTCAGATTGCCCACGTTGGCGCGCACAGCGTTGTGCCCCCAGTGGTACTGGGCATCGGGCACGTGGGCGCGGTAGAGGTCGGTGCCAGCCTGGTCGTCCTGGACAGACATGACGCTGTTCTGGCCCGCCTTCTGGGCGCGGATGGCCTGGGCCACGCTGTCGCTGACGCCGCCCATGCGGGCATAGCGCAGCAGCGCCACCTGCACGGGTTGGTTGTAAGGCCCCCACCAGGTGCTGCTGGTCGGGGCAATGCGGGTGTACTGGCTCTCCACAAAATCCCGGTAGGTGGATTTCCCCGTGGCTTCATAGAGGTAAATGGCGGCCAGCAGCGCGCTCTGGCGCTGTCCGGCAGCGTCCACATCGGCGTCGCCGGCTTTGATGTCGCCATCATCACAGGCGGTTTCGAAGGCCGAAAAATCGGCCGTGGTGTGCTGGGCACGCGCCCAGGCAGCCTCGGCGCGGGCGGTCAGGGCACTGCCATAGGCCCGTTGCGATGGCACGCTTTGGTACACCACCCCGGCAGCGGCAAACATGGCACTGCCCGCCAGCGTGGCGCTGGTGCATTCCGGCAGGTAGTAGCGCGCACGGGTGTCGGCACTGGGGGGCGAGGTGCCGTTGTGGTTGTCGGTGCCCACCTTGAGCAGCAACCCGTGGGTGCCGGTGGCGTCCTGCATGCGCTGGAGAAAATCCAGCTCCCAGCGCACTTCATCGAGCAGGTCGCTGACGCCATTGCCCGATTCAGGAATGCCGAAGTCGTCCCCAAACGCCTGCGGATGAAAGCGGTAGGCGTCCAGCAGTTGCAGCACGGCGCTTTGTGCCAGCGTGGTGTATTTGTTGGTGTCGCCCGCGTCCATCCAGCCGCCATGCAGGTCGCGGGCCGTGGCCGCGTCGTTTTTGGCCCAGCGGCTGCGGGCAAAGCGATCCTGGCCTGCACCGTCGTAGCTGCTGGCGTCTGTCCAGCGGGGATCGGCGTAGGGTGGCACCTTGGCGTGGCCCAGGCGCTGGTAAAAATAGGTGCGCATGGCGTGGCGCAGCACCGGGGCATATACCTGCTCGCTGATCTCGAAGCGCCCGGAGCCCACCCGCTGCACCGGGTCGTAGAGGTAGTACGACCCGCTGGCCTGCAGCCCGGAAAAATCGAAGCTCCAGCCCCGGTCGCCCGACTGGGCGTGGGTGGCGCCGCCGTTCCAGAGCTGCACGGGGCCGCTGAACACCACCACATCATCTGCCCAGCGGCGCACCTGGTACGGCGCTGTGCCCGTGCCCGGCGGCAGGCGCTGGCTGGCATTGGCCCCCGCCTGCGGGTCTGCAATCACGGCCACTTTGCGCATGCCCGGCAGATAGCCGAACTGGTCCAGCTTGATGAAGGGCGAGAGCGTGACGGGCGCCGCCAGCGCTGCCCCCGAGAGAGCGCACCAGCACGCTGCCAAGGTCAGTGAGGAGCCAAGGGCAGCTGGCATCTGGAAAGTGGGCATATCAAGGTACTCCGGCTGTCAACCCAGCACATGGCACTCCCGGCGCAGCAGGGCCAGGGCTTCCTGGCGCTGGCCGTAGTGGTCGCCGCACAGTGTCTGGCGCGACTCCTGCACAAAGTGTTGCCACAGGGTGCAGTAGGCCTCCTGATGGGCAGCGGGCGCGTGCTGGCGGATGAAGGCTGTGGCCTGCTCAGGGTGCAGGCCGCGCTGCTGGATGGAGCGCAGCAAGGCCAGCGCGGCCTTCTCGGTCAGCACGGTTTTTTCGGCGGGCACATAGCGCTTGGGCGCGCCCACCGCCAGGTACAAAAACAGCGTGAGCAGGGCGTGCTCATCGCGCTGTCCCTGGGTGACGCGCTGCCAGGTCTTGCTGCCGCTGCCCGGGGGCGTTGCAGTGCTGTGACCGTGGTGTTCCGCGTCATCCAGGCTGTGGTGGTAGTGGTCGATTTCGGCCAGCGGGTCTTCCAGCCAGAAGTAGTGGCCGCTGAAGGCCGGGGTGCGCAGCAGGGCGTGCAGATTCTGGCTGGCATCGCGCAGGCGCGGCAGGTCGGCCAGTACGCTGGCGCGCACGGGCGCTACGGCATCGCGCAGTCCTGCGGGGAACTGCGCGGGCAAAGGCAGCGCCAGCGCCCCGGTGTGGGTGCGCAGCTTGCCCACCAAGGCGTCAAACGCCACCGTATCAGGCCACTCCTGCGCCTTGGGCGCCAGGCTGTGCAGCAGCAGGGCGGTGCGGATGACGGCCTCGGCATCGGTGCCTGCTTCTTCCAGGTCGTCGGCGCCCAGACCGAAGCGCTCGGCCAGCCACAGCGCTGCCTCGATGGTGTGCTGCACGGGCAAACGCTGGGCCAGTTCGGCACGGTACTCCGCGTGGCTTTTGAGCGACCACTTGGCCAGCTGCGGTATGTGCTCGTCCGTGAAGCCCTCGCGCTCGTGCATGCCGAAGTGGCTGTTTTGCGGCATGGCGATGAGCTTTTTCAACAGCTCCGAGCCGCCCTTGGAGCGCGACAGCAGGCTGTGGTCGCGCAGTGCCTGCGCCGCTGCGGCCAGGTCGCCGCCCGTGGTCTCTTGCAGGTACAGGCTGACCAGGTTGACGATGCGATCGCGGGCTTTTTCGAGTTCGGGGCGCAGGTGCTCGCTGCCAAAGTAGCGGGCAATCTGCACCATGCCCTTGGGTGCCTCGGTGTTGATGGCGCGCAGCTTGTCGGCGCCGATGATGCCGTGCTGGACGCCATAGGCCAGGGCTTTCTCAAACAGCGGTCGCGCGTCGTGCAGCGACAGCGCCGTGGCAGAAACCAAAGAGGGTGTGGACATGGCGGCGCCCCTCAAATGGCCGATTCCTCGTCCGAATCGCGGGCGGCCGGTGTGGCCTTGCCGCGGTCGGTGTCGCTGGTCTCGACCTTGCCGTCATCTTCGGGCAGATCTTCTTCGTCCAGCCCCAGGTCATGGGCGCGGGCCTTGGCACGCAGCACCAGCAGCATTTCAATGAACAGGTCGCGGCATTCGTAGCGCAGCAGCCAGGCCAGCTCCATCCAGTCGCTGTCGGCCACTTCTTCCTGCGTGATGTGTGCTCGCACGTGAGCCGAGGCGCGCAGCTCCTCGTCGCTGAGCATGGCGCCATCGTCCTCGAAGGTGTCAAAGTGGCCGGTGCGGGCAAAGGCCTCGATGCGGCTCCATTTTTCGGCAAAGTAGTTGGCCAGGGCTTCGCTGCCGCCTTCGATGTTGCCAATGGCCTCCAGAAACTCCAGCGGCTGGGCATCGCTGCGGAAGATGATGGCGTTGACCATGCCGCGCAGGTGGCTGTGGGTGAGGTCTTTGTACTGTTTCTCCAGCACCAGGGCACGGGCAAACTGCTCGGGCGTGACCAGCAGGTTGACCACCGAGTTTTTCGAGTCGTCGTACTCGCGGATGACGGCCAGGATGTCTTTGGGCGGCAGCTGCTCCAGCACTTCCATCAGGGCGTGGTCGCCTTCGGTGTCGGCCAGCTCGGCCAGCGCGTATTCGGCGCCCACGATGTCGCCAGCGGCAATCAGGCTTTGGGTTTTGGTGAT
>ERZ724504.211-NODE-211-length-33115-cov-4.828826_pt1 | contig 33115 bp, 36 predicted proteins | sample MGYA00376037_ERZ724504 | MGnify/ENA primary metagenome ERZ724504 (study PRJEB28724, sample SAMN07190888) | wastewater metagenome | isolation source: influent of sewage treatment plant in Hong Hong | place: USA: Christiansburg, Virginia | collected 2016-03-01 ... | reverse complement strand
CCGACTGGCTGATCGACATGGGCCCCGAAGGCGGCGCAGGCGGCGGCACCGTGGTCGGCACTGGCACGCCCGAGACGTTGGCGGCGAATCCGGCGAGTTATACGGGGCGGTATTTGAAGCGGTATGTGAAAACGTAATGTCATGACCACTCAACACACCTTGCACACCACGCTGGAGCAACTGTGCCAATCCCAATATGAAGGAACGACAGTCGAGTTCAAAAGCAATCTTGATCAAGCGGAGGACATCGGGGCTTACATCTCTGCTTTGGCCAACAGTGCAGCACTGGATGGACATGAATGCGCCTGGATGGTCTGGGGTGTTGCAGATGGAACACATCGCATTACTGGCACCCAATTTGACCCACTGACTCGAAAAATAGGGAACCAGTCCTTGATCATGTGGCTGCAGCACAAGACTCAGCCCCGGGCTGATTTCAGCTTTCACACTTGTCATCACCCCAATGGCCTAGTGGTGATGCTCAAAATTCACCCCGCCCACAGTGCGCCAATTGCGTTCGATGGCATACGCTACATCCGTATCGACAGCCACAAAACCAAGCTATCGGATCATCCTGGCAAAGAGGCCAGACTATGGGTGCAGTTGGGACAGCAAGGCGACTGGTCTGGCGAAGTGATCCCCAGCGCCACTCTAGATGATCTAGATCCAGAAGCGATTGCTTCAGCCCGTCAACGCTTCACCGAGTACCTGCTCAAAAACGAGCCCGACTCCAGCCGTCACACCCAATTGACTCAGTCAGCCGCAGCATGGGACACGCCCACCTTGCTGAACAAAGCCCACATCACCAAGCAAGGACGAATCACTCGCTCGGCACTGTTGCTACTGGGACGCGACGAAGCCAGCCACCTGCTGGCACCGGCTGACACCAAAATCACTTGGATACTGCGGGATGCGAGCAACCAGACGGTGTCGTCACGGCACTTGGGATTGCCTATGCTGCTGTCTACAGAGCAGGCTTTCCGTTGCATTCGTAACGTCACGGTAGAGCATCTCCCAGACGGCACTCTGTTCCCAGTTGCCATGCAGCGTTACGACAACTGGGTGATCCGAGAGGCTCTGCACAACTGCGTAGCTCACCAAGACTATCGTTTGGGTGGAAAAATCAATTTGGTCGAACACCCGGATCGACTGGTGTTCAGCAACCTGGGGCAATTCATCCCACCCAGCGTGGAGTGGATGCTGGAACACCAATCACCGCCAGAGCACTACCGTAACCAGTGGCTGATTGACGGCATGATCCGCTTGCGCATGATTGACCAAGTTGGTAGTGGGATTCGGCGCATGTTCCAGACTCAGCGTGAACGCTACTTTCCGCTGCCAGACTACGCCTTCAACACCATTGGCGCAGAGCATCCCCGCGTAGAGATGACCTTGTCAGGCAAAGTGCTTGACATCAACTACACCCAAGTGCTGATGAGACGCGACGATTTGAGCTTGCAACAGGTCATTTGGCTAGATCGGGTGCAAAAACATCTGCCTCTGCCACCTCAGGCCATCCGTACGTTGAAAACGCTGAAGTTGATTGAGGGCCGCAGCCCCAACTGCTTTATCTCTGCCCAAGTTGCACACTGGACAGACCAGAAAGCCAGCTACATCCGCAACCGAGGATTGAACGATCACTACTACCAGCACCTAGTTTTGGAGTACATCAAACAGTACGGCCAAGCCAACCGCAAAGAAATTGAAGAGCTGCTGCTATCCAAGCTCCCTGAAGTCTTGGACACAACGCAAAAATCTAACAAGATCCGTAACTTGCTACAAGCCATGCGCCGCGACCACCTGATTCAGCCCAAAGGGCCACGGTCTGCAACGCTGTGGCAACTGACGGATATGGGCTTATCTAAGCTAGGTTAAAACAGACTTTTCGGGCTTATTTCTAGTAAAGAAAAAGCGTTAAGTCATTGATTCATATATTAACTAAGCTAGCACAGCGCACTCCTTACCTAGACATGCGGCCTGCGCCTGTCTCACTCCAAACAAGCCCATCATGGCCCTCGAAACCGAACTCAAACTCGCCATCGGCGCGCACGACATCCCCGCGCTGCTGGGGCATCCGCTGTTGGCGGCTACGCCGAAAGAGCGCACGCTGCTCAACACCTATTTCGACACGCCGGAGCTGCTGCTGCAATCGCGCCGCATGGCGGTGCGCGAGCGCTGCGTGGGCGCGCAAACGCTGCTCACGGTCAAAACTGCCGGGGTGGTGCAAGGCGGGCTGTCGCGCCGCAGCGAGTGGGAAGCGCCCACAACGCACGGCCAGTTCGACTTTGCCGCATTGGTCGATGAGCCGCAGCTTGCAGCCGATTTGGTGGCGCTTGCGCCGCGCTTGGTGCCGATCTTCACCACCAACTTTGTGCGCCGCACATGGGTGCTGATGCACCAAGGGGCGCGCATTGAAGTGGCGCTCGATCAAGGCGAAGTCAGCTCAGCAACGCCCAGCGGCCCGCGTCAACAGCCGCTGTTGGAACTGGAGTTGGAGCTGGAAGACGGCCCCGAAGCCGCATTGCACGACTTAGCGCAGGTGCTGGGTCAAGCCGCCCAATTGGAACCCGTGACCATCAGCAAGGCCGAACGGGGCTACGCCCTGTTTCTAGGCTGCCATTGAAAAACCCCACCGCGCCAACCACAGCGCGGTGGGGTTGAGGCTGTGAACGCGCTTTAACCGCGTGCGGCTTGCAGCGTGCTCCGGGTCTGTTCGGCCACGCGGCGGGCGGCGTCAGCAAAGTCGGCACCGCTGCTGGCGTACAGCACCGCGCGCGAGGAGTTGACGATGATCGGGCCGGTGTCGCCATCAGCGTTACCGCGCCAGCCCGCCTTGACGGTGGCCGCCGCATCGCCGCCTTGTGCGCCCACGCCGGGAATCAGCAGCGGCACGTTGGGGGCCAGAGCGCGCACGCGCTCGATTTCTGCCGGGTAGGTTGCGCCCACCACCAAGCCGAGCTGGCCGTTCAAATTCCACGGGCCTTGGGCCAAGCGGGCAATGTGCTCGTACAGCAAGGGCTGGCCATCCACCGAGGCCAAACGCTGGTTCTGGAAGTCGTCGCCGCCGGGGTTGGAGGTGCGGCACAGCAGAAAAGCGCCCTTGCCGGGGTACTTGAGGTAGGGCTGCACCGAGTCAAAACCCATGAAGGGCGACAGCGTGACCGCATCGGCCTGATAGCGCTCAAACGCCTCGCGGGCGTACTGCTCGGCGGTGGAGCCGATGTCGCCGCGCTTGGCATCCAAAATCACCGGCACGTTGGGCGCGACGCGGTGCATGTGGGCAATCAGGCGCTCTAGCTGGTCTTCGGCGCGGTGGGCGGCAAAGTAAGCGATCTGCGGCTTGAACGAGTTCACCAAGTCCGCCGTGGCATCGACGATGGCGGCGCAAAAGTCGTAGATCTTGGACGCATCGCCGCGCCAGTGTTCGGGAAACTTGGCCGGTTCCGGGTCAAGCCCGACGCACAGCATGGAATCGTTTTGGCGCGCAGCGGCGCTCAGCATGTCGAGGAAGGTCATGGGGTCGATTTTAGGTGGCGGCCCCGCTGGCCACGTCCAGCGCCAAACACAAATCCGCCCAAGCCTTGGCCTTGTCGGGCAGGTTGCGCAGCAGGTAAGCCGGGTGGTAGCTGACGATGACGGGCACGCCTTCGTAGTGGTGAACGCGGCCTCGCAGTTTGCCAATGGGTTCGCTGGTTTTGAGCAGCGACTGCACCGCAAAACGCCCCAGCGCCAAGATGATTTTGGGGCGCAGCAGCGCGACTTGGCGGGCCAAGTACGGTTCGCACTGCGCTACTTCGGGGGGTTGCGGGTTGCGGTTGCCGGGCGGGCGGCATTTGATGACGTTGGCGATGTACACCGACGTGACGGGCGTGGCCTCGCTGCCCGCGTGGCGGCTCAAGGCGATGGCTTTGAGCATGTTGTCCAGCAATTGGCCTGAGGGGCCAACGAAGGGTTCGCCGCGCAGATCTTCTTGTTCGCCGGGCGCTTCGCCCACCACCAACCAATCGGCGCGGGTGCTGCCCACGCCAAACACCGGCTGGGTGCGGCCTTGGCACAGGCCGCAGGCTTGGCAACCGGCCACAGCGGCTTGCAGCGCAGGCCAGTCCATTTGATCAAGCCCAGCGGGGCGCGGTTGCAGTACCAGCGCCGGAGCCGCAGCAGGGGCAGCGCGGCGAACCGCAGGCGGCGCAGCGGCCACTGCCGGACGCACAGGCGCAGGCGAGCTGCCCTCATCAGCCTGCGGCGGAAGATCAGCGTAAGACGATACGGAGCCATCGCCAAAGTCATCAGGCCACGCGGGACAGTCGTCGTCAGATGCTGGGGCTACGGCGGCGGACGGCGCGGCTGGTGGCGGCAACTTAGTCGCTACGGCTTCGGGTGCCGGGGCAGACGCCAGCTCGGCAACAGGCGCAGTAGCCTGTGCCACCAGCGGCGGCGTGGTCGGCAACCACAGGCGCACGCCCATGTCGGCCAGCATGGCGCGTTGGCGCGCATCCAACAGCAAGCCGTTCATAACTTCAGGCTCATGACGATGGCATCTTCACGCTGACCGTGGTCGGCGGGGTAATAGCCTTTGCGCAGGCCCACGCGCTGGTAGCCGTGGGTTTGGTAGATGGTCAGCGCGCGCGGGTTGCTGACGCGCACTTCCAGCCACAGCCATTCGGCGCGTTGGCCGCGCGACCACAGGGCCAGCGCGTCCAGCATCACCCGCGCCCAGCCTTGGCGCTGGTAAGCCGGGGCCACGGTGATGTTGAGCAAATGCACTTCGTCCACGCCCTTCATGGCGATGAAGTAGCCCAGCAAGGTGTCGCCCGCCATCAGCAATTGCGCTTGGTAACCGCTGGTCAAGGTGTCGAGAAAATTGTGGCGCGACCACGGGTGGCTGTAGGCGATGTTTTCGATCAGCAGCACGTCGCTGATGCGCTCGGGCGTGAGCGGCTCAAAGCGCGCTTCCAGCACGTGGGTGTGCGCAGGCGCGGCGCTGGGTGCGGGCGTGGGTGCGGGCGTAGATGCGGCAGCGTTCATGCGCGCACCTGGGGCATGTCAGCGGCAGTTGCTTGCACCGCAGCGGCTTTGATGGCGGCGCGCTCGGCGGTGGTTTGGGCCACTTTGTCGCGGATGTAGCGCGGCAGCGCTTGCGCGGCGGGCACGGCCAACCCAGCGGCCAGCAGCGCCGGAGCCAGTCGCAGCATGGCGCTGGCGGTGGGCAAAGCGGTAATCTGCGGGCCTTGCGGCAAACGCGGGCCATAAGCGGCAAAGGCGTTGCCCGCCAGTTGCCAGCCGGGTTCCAGCGTCAGGGTTTCAGGCTTGCCAACTTCCCAATCAGCGGGACGCTGCCATTGGCCGCCCTGCCAGATGCAGCGGGCGCTGTAGACCTCGTCCATGCGCGCATCCAGCACGGCCAGCAAGTTCAACGGGGCGGCGGGATCTGTTTGCGTGCCGCGTGCTTGCTCGGCCACGGCCAGCAAGGTGTCCACCGGCAGCAGCGGCACGTTGGCACCGTAGCCCAGCCCTTGCGCCACGGCGCAGGCACTGCGCAAGCCCGTGAAAGAGCCCGGCCCCGCGCCAAAGGCGATGGCATCGAGCTGCGACAAGCTGAGTTCAGCCTGCGCCAACAAGGCCATGATTTCAGGGATCAGGTGCGACGATGCTTGTGCGCCGCCGGGGCCGGTGTAAGTCCAGACCTGCGCGCTGCCACGACGGGTCACGGCAATCGAAAGCTGGTCGGTGCTGGTGTCAAAAGCCAGAAGGTTCATGGCCCGATTATCTGACTTGGGTTGGCAGGGGTGGCGGCGCGGCGGGCGCGGCTTGGCGCACGCCAAACAAAATGCCCACCGTGACCAGCGCGAGGCCGCCCAACAGCGTGGGCGACAGCGGCTCGCCCAGCAGCAGCACCGCGCCCAAGGCCGACAAGCCGGGCACCAGCGAAGTGATCATGGTCGAGCGCACCGGCCCGAAATGGCGAATCATCTGCGTGAACGCAATGCCAGAAATCACCACCGAGCCCCAGCCTTGGAACATGGCCTGAAACGCCAGCAAACCCAGCGGCGCTTGCCCCAAGCGGCTGTGCGCCACGCCGGTCAGCGCCAACAGGCCGTACACCGGCACATAAGTCAAACAAGCAAAGCAGGTGATGGCGATGGTGGCGCGCACCGCATCCAGCCCCAGCTTGCGCGCCAACACGGTGTAGCACGCCCAGCACAGGGCGGCGGCCATGAACAGCAGATCGCCCTTCCAGACCTCGCCGCCGTCCAAGGCGTGCAGCAAGCTGGTGCCGCCCACCAGCAAATCGCCCCCGACGATGCACGCCAGCCCCAGCGCCCGCGCCGCCGTGATGCGGTCGTGCAAAACCAGCGCGGCCAGCAAGGCCGTCCACAGCGGCAAGCTGCCCGGCATCAGTACTGAGGCATGGGCAGCAGGCGCAAAAAAGAAACCCGAATACGACAACATGGCGTAGCACAAGCCGCCAAACAACCCCGTCAAGATCGTGGTGCGAGCGGGCAGCGGCGACAGCCCCAGCCAGCCCGCGTCCGCACCGTGGCGCACCAGCCAAGCGCCCCACGGCAGCAAAATGCTGCTGGCCCCCACGATGCGCAGGAACGCAAGATCAAACGGCGTGAGCAGCGCGCCCCGCGTCGGGTCAGCTGAGGCGCGGGCAATGATGATGAAGGCCGTCCAGATCACCACGGTGATCACAGCGGCGGCGGCACCGACAGTCTTGGGGGTCAAACGCATAGCGGAGGATTATCGGCGGGGGTCTCGCCCTGCGCTGGGCGGGGGCTTGGGCGCTAGACTGCACCTCACTTTTGCTTGCTGCGCCTGATGGCGTTGCTTTTCACCATGACACGCCTTTGCCCTGCGCTTGCCGCGCCTGTGATTTCTAATGGCTCTTGCGCCGCCACACCGCCCATTCGCACAGGCCGAGCACCCGCCCTGCGGCTGCTCACGCTCGCGCTGCTGTGCGGCTTGGGCTGCGGCCTGCCGTGGGGCAGCGCGCAAGCCAAAGAGGCCGCCCGCCGTCATGCCGCAGCGCCTGCTGCCGCCCACAACGCCGCGCTGCCCGCCGACTTTGTGAGCGCCCTCGCCCAAGCGGGCGTGCCACGCACCGCTGTCAGCGTCATGGTGGTCGCACTGCCGCCGCCCGCTGCGCCCACGCCCCCGGCACGTTTGAGCTACCGGGCCAGCGCGGTGATGAATCCCGCTTCGGTGATGAAGCTCATCACCACCTACGCGGCGCTGGACGTGCTCGGCCCCAACTTCACCTGGACGAATCGCGTCTACGTGGATGGCAGCGTGGCCGATGGCGTGCTCACCGGCAACTTGGTGCTGCGCGGCAGCGGCGACCCCAAGCTGGTGCTGGAACGGCTGGACGCGCTGTTGCGCCAAGTGCAAGCCCAAGGCGTGCGGGAAGTGCGCGGCGACATCGTGCTCGATCACAGCGTGTTCGAGCTGCCCGAGCGCACCACCCCGTTCGACGACGAGCCCCTGCGCCCCTACAACGCCACGCCCGACGGGCTGCTGGTCAACTTCAAATCACTGATCTTCAACTTCAGTCCCGATGCGGCCAACGCCCGCGCTACGCTGCGCAGCGAGCCACCCATCGCCAATGTGGAAATTCCCGCCAGCGTGCCGCTGGGCAACGGCCCTTGCGACGACTGGCGCGCCGCGCTGCAAGCCGACTTTGCCAATCCGCAGCAAGTGCGCTTTGCGGGCAGCTACCCGGCGGCCTGCGGCGACAAAAGCTGGCCCATCGCTTATGTGGAACCGCAAAGCTACGCGCCGCGTGTGGTGCAAGCCCTGTGGGCCGCCGCCGGAGGCCGCTTGAGCGGCCAAGTGCGTGACGGCACCACGCCGCCCAGCGCCAAACTGCTGCTCAGCGCCGACTCCCTGCCGCTGGCCGAGGTGGTGATGGACATCAACAAGTTCTCCAACAACGTGATGGCGCAGCAGGTGTTTTTGACGCTGTCCAGCCAAGCGCAAGGGCGTGGCAGTTTTGCCGCCTCACGCCAGCAAGTGCTGCACTGGTGGAAAACGCGCTTGGGCAAGCAAGCCGCCGCGCCTGTGCTGGACAACGGCTCGGGCTTGTCGCGCCAAGAGCGCACCAGCGCCGCCGCCCTCACCGCCTTGCTGCGCCACGCTGACAGCGGGCCGCTGGCCGGGCCATTCCAGGCCTCGCTGGGCATTGCCGGGGTCGATGGCACCGTCGCCCGGCTGCGCGAGCGCAACCCCAACGCGCTGGCGCTGGGCCGCGCTTGGCTCAAAACCGGCACGCTGCGCGACGTGGTGGCGCTGGCCGGTTACGCGCAAGGCTTGAGCGGCCAGCGTTACAGCTTGGTGGTGCTGGTCAACCACGACCAAGCCAGCGCCGCCCGCCCCGCGCTGGACAAGCTGCTGGAATGGGTGGTGAAAGACCAATGACAATGCGCCTTCCACCCCTACTCCCGTTTTGGAATCCACATGCAGCTTTCTGACCTGATCGGCTATACCGCCGCCACCTTGACCACATGCAGCTTTGTGCCGCAAGCGTGGCTGACGTTCAAGACCCGCAATGTCAGCGGCATTTCGCTGGGCATGTACAGCGTGTTCACGCTGGGCGTGGCGCTGTGGCTGGCGTATGGGCTGCTGGCTGGGGCTTGGCCGGTGGTGGCAGCGAATGCCATCACGCTGGTACTGGCGATGTCAATTTTGGTGATGAAGCTGCGTTTTCGCTGAATCAGCCGACACCCTGGGCGCGCCCTGCGGGTAGTTTCCCCAAGAGCGATCTTTTGCTACCGACGTAGGATGAGGCTCTTAAAACCAAAGAGTTACTGGAGCCCATCACATGAAAAATTTGCACTGGAAACAGGCCGCCTTGGCAATCGGCGTGGCCGTGCTGGTGGCCTCATGCGGCGGCGGTGGTGCCGAAGGCCCCGGCAATCGGGCAGGCGTGAAGACGCTGGTCGCCTTTGGCGACAGCTTGAGTGACATCGGCAGCTACCGAGTAGGCACCATCGCAGGGTTGGCATCGCTCACGGGTGGCGCGGGCCGCTGGACGGTGAACGCCCCCACAGGCGGGCAGATATGGACGGAACGCATCGCGGCCATCATGGGCTTGCCCGCCCCGTGTTCAGCGGAAACAGGGCTGCTTCCCAATCAGAGCGGCATCACGGGTGAAGCCGTCACCGCACACGCAGGCTGCACCAGCTATGCCCAGGGCAGCGCACGCGTCAGCAGTCCGGTGGCTCCGTCTTCGGTGGCATTGCAAGCAGCGGGAAAACAAAACATCGGGCTGATGGCCAAGCCGGTGACCGCACAAGTCGCAGCGCATTTGGCCAGCCACAACGGCAGCTTTGCCAGCACCGAATTGGTAACCGTGCTGGCGGGAGCGAACGATATTTTCATGGAGCTGCAACTGACTGCGCCGACCAACCCGACGGCGGCGGTCACCAACGTCGCGGCGGCAGCCGTCACGCTGGCCAATCTGATCAAAACCGAGATGGTCGCCAAAGGTGCCAAACAGGTGCTGGTACTGAATCTGCCCGACATTGCCAGCACGCCCTTTGGCATGTCAGAACCTGCCCCTGTGCGGGCACTGCTGGACACGATGGTGCAAACCTTCAACGCCAAATTGGCCGAAGGTTTGACCGGGGTACAGGGCGTGCGCTTGGGTAATGCCTATGCCGAGAACAAAGACCAGTTCACCAACCCCGCTCAATACGGCCTGAGCAATGTCACCAGTGTGGCTTGCGGCCCGAATGCGCTGAGCAATCCCGCCGGAACCAACGGCACCTCGCTGGTCTGCAATGCCAGCAATGCGGTGGCGGGCGATATCTCACATTATTTCTTTGCTGACTCCGTCCACCCGACTCCTTACGGCCACGAGTTGCTGTCGCAATTTGCGTCGCGGGAGTTGTCCCGGGCTGGCTGGCTCTAATCCCCTTACTCGTTGTCAAGGCAGTCAACATGAACAAAATTTTTCAACATGCGCTGGCCGCCTGCGCCCTGCTCACCTGCGTAGGCGCACAGGCCCAAGTGGCAGATCACCTCATGGTGCGCATAGGCGCTGTGAAGGTCAAGCCTATCGTTCAAAGCGGGGATCTGTCAGCACCAGCGTTCACGGGCTCCCAAGTGGATGTGACATCCAGCACCGTCCCCAGTGGGGGCATCACCTACATGCTGGATGACCATTGGGCGGTGGACATGCCTCTGGCGACACCGCTGAAGCACGACATTGTGGGCAGCGGTTCGGTGGCAGGTGTGGGCAAGTTGGGCGAAACCCGCGCGCTGCCCATCACGCTGCTGGGTCAGTACCGCTTTGGGGAGTCGCACGACACATTCCGCCCCTACCTGGGAGCGGGTATCACTTACGCACTTTTTTACAAAGAACGCGGCACCAACACGCTGAATGCTCTGTCAGGCGGCACCCCAACGAGCCCAACCACACTCGCCATTGACAACAGATTCGGGCCTTCCGTGCAATTGGGAGCCACGATGGCATTGAACGAACGTTGGTTCTTGGATGCTACCGTGATCAAGACTTGGGTGAAAACCACGGCCCGTCTCTCAAGAGGACAGACCTTGGATCTGCGCCTAGACCCGGTCGCCGTAGCGGTGGGTATCGGCTACCGCTACTGACGACGGAGCGGGCTACACCCACTAGGCCTGAGACTTACCAGCGCCCGGTTAACTTGGTGTAGGCGTAGTCGCCCACGAGTCGGTTCACGATCGGGGTCAGATGCACGCCATCAGCGAACATGGTGGTGGCTATGTCCAGCCCCGAGGTGATGGTGGAAGTGGTACACGCGGTGGTGTCAGTGGTGGTGCACGCTTGGCTGGTCACATTCGACAGGCTGTAAGTGCTAGGCGAGTTGTAGACCAAGTTCAGGTAATAGGGCATGTCCACGTACAGCATGTAAGCGCCCAAATCAACCGTCGATATCAAGAACGCCTCGTTGAATTGGTTGCTGAGGGTGGTCAGCGCCGCAGTCTGAGTCAGCGTCACGGCCCAAGGCGAGTGCCCCAAGTTGTACAAGCCCACCACGACCACGTACTTAGCCCCCGCCGCGACCAAGCGCTTGACTTGCGTGCCCAAGGCTGTGCCCGCTGCCTTCACGTTGGCGGTGGTTTGGGACGAAATGCCCAGCGCAGTCACTTGCGCCACGACCTCGTCCAAGCCAGCATTCACCAACACCACATCGTTCGCGCCAAAGGTGGTGTCGGCCAGCAAGCTGGTGATTTGCGCCTCGATGCTGGGCACGCCATCGGTGGTGTCAGCGCTGGAGACGCGCGCGCCGCCTTGCGCATACGACCAACCACCGCTGACTTTGGCAACCAAGGGCAGGCCGTAGTTGGCAGCAACTTGGCCCGTCCAAATGTTCACTGAATCGTCGTTCACGGTGTAGCGCTTGCGGCTACTGCCCTGCCCCAAATCGCTGAAGCTGTCGCCCACCGAAAGCAAGCGCGTAGGCTTCAATGCCGATTCGATGGTGCTGGAGCCGCAAGCCGCCAGCAGCGCAGCCGGTGCGCAAGCCAAAGCCAAAAAGGCGCGGCGCGACGTGTTTCCTGTCATGGAGATCTCCTCAATAGTGCGGGCTAGTTTAACGATGGCGGGTTAACCGCCAGTGAAGCCCAGGTCAAGCGGCGGCGGCGCGTTCCAGTCGATCGCACACACCTTCCCATTCGGGGGTGTCGGGTGGGGTTTCAACCCAGATCAGGCGCGCACCTTGGCTATCAAAGTCGCGAAGCACGGCAAACAACTGCTGCGCGGTGGCGGCGGCATCATCGGGCATACGGCGGCAGATCACACCGGGAGCGCGGGTTTTCAGAACGGTGCGGGTGTACAGCGCCAAATGCGCGGCATCAGCCCCCAGCAAGTCGAGCGCGGTTTGCAGCGCTGTGGCCTCCATCAGCCGCACTTTGGCGTTGGGCGCGTAGTGCGCCTCCAGCGTGCCCGAGGCGCGTGGCGTGGCCGCCAGCAGCTCATCTTTGTCATACAGGCGCTGGCCGCAAGCGGCTTCAATTTGCGTGCGGCTGATGTGACCGGGGCGCAGCAGCACCGGCACGCCCCGCGTGCAGTCGATGATGGTTGATTCAATGCCCACCGCGCACAAGCCGCCGTCCAGCACGCGCAGGCTGTCGCCAAACTCGGCTTGGACATGGGCGGCGCTGGTTGGGCTGACGCGGCCAAATTTGTTGGCGCTCGGCGCGGCCAAGCCATGCAGCCCTTGCGCCGCACAAGCGCGTAGCAGCGCCAACGCCACCGGGTGCGCGGGGCAGCGCAGGCCAATCGAATCCTGCCCGCCCGCCGCCGCTGCGCCCACGTCCGGGCGACGCGGCAAGATCACCGTGAGCGGCCCCGGCCAAAACGCTGCCATCAGCCGCTGGGCAAAGTCGGGCACGCTGGCGGCGAAGTGGGCCACGCCCGCCGCATCAGCCACATGCACGATCAGCGGGTGGTTGCTGGGGCGACCCTTGGCCGCAAAAATTTGGGCGACCGCTGCATCGCTGGCTGCGTCGGCAGCCAGGCCGTACACCGTTTCGGTTGGCAGGCCCAGCAGCTCACCCGCGCACAAGGTTTGCACCGCCGTTGCGAGGTCTGCGGGGACTTGGCCGTTCAGCAGCATGGTGGGCACGCTCAAAACGCCGCCATACCCAAGATGTCAGCGGCTTTCAGCGCGGTGGCTTTGACCACGTCCACGCTGGGGCCGGTGATGTTCAAGTGGCCCATCTTGCGGCCCGCACGCGCTTCCAGCTTGCCGTACAGGTGCAGATGCGTGCCGGGCAAGGCCAGCACTTGCGCCCAATCGGGGTTGCGCGATTGGCCTTGCGCATCGAACCACAGGTCGCCCAACAGGTTGAGCATGATGGCCGGGCTGTGCAGGCGCGGAGTGGTCAGCGGCAAGCCCGTCAACGTGCGCACTTGCAGCTCGAACTGCGACACGTCGCAGGCGTTGAGCGTGTAATGGCCGCTGTTGTGCGGACGCGGAGCCATCTCGTTGACGATCAAGCGGCCATCGGCCAGCACGAAAAATTCAACGCACAGCACGCCCACGTACTGCAAGCCTTCGGCAATGGCGCGGGCGCTGGCCACGGCTTGCTCGGCCAAGGCGGCGGGCAGGTTGCCTTCAAAGACTTGCGTGACGGCCAAGATGCCATCGCGGTGCTCGTTGAGCTGCACCGGGAAGTTGACCATCTCGCCCTGCCAGCCGCGCGCCACAATCACCGAGCACTCGGCGGCCAGCGGCAGCATGTGCTCCAGCACGCAAGGCGCTTGCTTGAGGCTGTCCCACGCGGCGATCAGCTCAGCGCGGGTTTTGACCCGAATTTGCCCCTTGCCGTCGTAGCCCAAACGGGCCGTCTTCAAGATGCCGGGCAGCAGCGACTCATCGACAGCGGCGAGCTGCTCGGGCGTTTCAATCACCGCATACGGGGCCACCGGCACACCGCAGCGTTGGAAGTGGGCTTTTTCGCGGGCGCGGTCTTGGGCAATGGCCACCGCACCGGCAGCCGGTGCCACCGGGCGGTGCGCGCCCAGCGTGTGCAAGGCGGGCGCGGGCACGTTTTCAAATTCGGTGGTGATGGCGGCGCAACGCTGCATCAACTGCGCCAAACCTTGCTCATCCAAATAATCGGTCTGGATGTGGAAATGGCTCACCAAACCCGCCGGGCTGGCCGGATCGGGATCGAGCACCGCCGTGAAGTAGCCCATCGCCTGCGCCGCTTGCACAAACATGCGGCCCAACTGGCCGCCGCCCATCACGCCCAGCGTGGTTTGCTGGCCGCTGGCAGCCGTGCTGCCGGGCAAGATCACGGCGCTCATGCCGAGCCTACCGGCGGCAGCGTCATGGCGCGGGCCGCTTCGGTTTGGGCAGCGCGGAAGGCTTCGAGCTTGGCGCGCAGCGCTGGGTTCTCGTTGGCCAGCAGTGCCACGGCAAACAAAGCAGCATTGGCCGCACCCGCTGCGCCAATCGCAAACGTCGCCACCGGCACGCCCTTGGGCATTTGCACGATGGAGTGCAGCGAATCCACGCCTTGCAGATGCTTGCTGGCCACCGGCACGCCCAGCACGGGCACCACGGTTTTGGCGGCGATCATGCCGGGCAAGTGGGCTGCGCCCCCGGCACCGGCAATGATGGCTTTGAGGCCACGGCCAGCGGCGGCTTCGGCGTAGGCGAACATGTCGTCAGGCATGCGGTGCGCCGAGACGACCTGCGCCTCATGCGCCACATCAAACTGTTGGAGAATCTGGACTGCGTGTTGCATGGTGTCCCAGTCGGAGCTGGAACCCATGACCACGCCAATAAGCGCTTGAGTCATTGGGTGCTTTTTGAAGGAATCGCCGAATTTTAAGGTTACATACAGATTGCCACCCATGATTGATGCCACCATCCAAAACTTTGAAACCGAGGTGATGGCCACCTCGATGACCACGCCGGTGCTGATCGACTTTTGGGCCCCGTGGTGCGCGCCCTGCAAAACCCTAGGGCCGATGCTGGAAAAGCTGGAAATCGAGTACCAAGGCCGCTTCATCCTTGCCAAAGTCAACTCCGACGACGAGCAGCAACTGTCCACAGCCTTTGGCATTCGCAGCTTGCCCACTTGCGTGCTGATGCACCAAGGCCGCCCAGTGGATGGCTTCATGGGCGCGCTCACCGAAGGCCAATTGCGCGAATTTCTCGACAAGCACCTGCCCCCGGCTGACGCGGCCCCAGCACTCGCGCCCGGCGATGCGCCATCCGACGCCCAAGCCCTGCTGGAAGCGGGCGACTTGCACGGCGCACAGGCCCAGCTCGCCGACGCCTTGGCCGCCAACCCCGGCAACGACGACGTGCGCTTTGACTACGTCAAGCTGCTGATCAGCACCGGCCAATTGGCCGAAGCCGCCGCCACGCTGGCCGCGCCGCTGGCGCAAATCCCGGTGCAAATGCGCTTTGAAGCCCTGAACCAATGGCTGAACGCGCTGGAATTCGTCACCACCGACCCGCGCGGCCAATGGGATTTGCCCCAATTTGACGAACTCATCGCCCACAACAAGCGTGACTTTGAAGCCCGTTTTGCCAAAAGCCGCGTGCTGATGGCGCTGGGCGAATGGGTCGCCGCCATGGACGAGCTGCTGGAAATCGTGATGCGCGACAAAAAATGGGCCAACGAAGCACCGCGCAAAACCTTCGTTGCCATCTTGGAATTGCTGACCCCGCCCAAGCCCAAAACCGACACCGCCACGCCCGGCAAGACCGCCAGCGGCATTGAGATTGCCGGCAAAAGCGCGATTCAAGAAGACCCGCAAGCGGCGCTGGTGTCGGCCTACCGCCGCAAGCTGAGCATGATGCTGAACTGAGCGCCCTCACCGCACCCACAAAAAAAGCCACTCGCAAGAGTGGCTTTTTGATTTGCGGGCCTGCGCAGTGGCCGATCAGCCGGTCAAACGCTCCAAGGCTTCTTGGTACTTGGCGGCGGTGTTGTCGATGACTTCACGCGGCAGGTGCGGTGCGGGCGGGGACTTGTCCCAAGGCTTGCCGCCAATGCGCACTTGCTCCAGCCAGTCACGCAGGAATTGCTTGTCGTAGCTGGGCGGGTTGCTGCCGGGCGCGTAGCTTTCAGCGGGCCAGTAGCGCGAGGAATCGGGGGTCAGCACCTCGTCCATCAGCACCAAGGTGCCGTCGGTGTCGAGGCCAAACTCGAACTTGGTGTCGGCAATGATGATGCCTTTGGCGGCGGCAATCTCGCTGGCAGCTTCGTAAATCGCAATGCTGATGTCGCGGATGCGGCCCGCCAAATCAGCGCCGATCATCTCCACGGTGCGCTCGAAGGTGATGTTTTCATCGTGCTCGCCCACAGCGGCTTTGGCAGCCGGGGTGTAGATGGGCGCGGGCAGCTTGCTGGCGTTTTGCAGACCTTCGGGCAGCGGCACGCCGCACACCGAGCGGCTTTCTTGGTATTCCTTCCAGCCGCTGCCGGCCAGATAGCCGCGCACCACGGCTTCGACGGGAATCGGCTTGAGGCGCTTGACCAGCATCGAGCGGCCTTGCACCTGCGGCACTTCAGCGGCGGTGACCACGCTTTCGGGCGCGTCGCCGGTCAGGTGAATGGGGCACAGGTTCAAACCGTTGGGGCCGAGTTTGTCGAACCAAAACAGCGCCATCTGCGTCAGCAGCGTGCCTTTGCCGGGAATGGGCTCGCCCATGATGACGTCAAAAGCGCTGATGCGGTCTGAGGCCACCATCAAGATGCGGTCGTCGCCCACGGCGTAGTTGTCACGAACCTTGCCTCGGGCAAGCAAAGGCAAAGATGTCAAAGCGGAAGTGTGCAGGGCGGTGGTCATGGTCAGGTCTGTTGGCAAAAGCCCAAAAACAAACAAGCCCGCTGAACAGTCAACGGGCTTGGAACTATTCTTGCGGATTATCGCAAGTCTGAGCGCGGCTTAGTTCACCACTTGGGCCAATTCGCCCTTGGCGTACTTGGCAGCCATCACCGTCAGGCTGTCGCCCTTGATCTTGCTGCCTTGGCCTTCGCAACCGAATTCCATGTAGCGCTGCTTGCAAATTTGCTTGGCAGCTTCGCGGGCGGGCTTGAGCCATTCGCGGGCATCGAACTTGTCTGGGTTTTCAAACAAGAACTTGCGCACCGCGCCAGTCATGGCCAAGCGGATGTCGGTGTCGATGTTGATCTTGCGCACGCCGTGCTTGATGGCTTCTTGGATCTCAGCGATAGGCACGCCGTAGGTTTCCTTCATCTTGCCGCCGTACTGGTTGATGATGGCCAGCAGGTCTTGCGGCACGCTGGAAGAGCCGTGCATCACCAAGTGAGTGTTGGGGATACGGGCGTGAATTTCCTTGACGCGGCTGATGGCCAGCACGTCGCCAGTGGGCGGGCGGGTGAATTTGTAAGCACCGTGGCTGGTGCCAATGGCAATCGCCAGCGCGTCCAGCTGCGTGGCTTTGACGAACACCGCTGCTTCTTCCGGATCGGTGAGCATTTGGCTGTGGTCGAGCTTGCCTTCCGCGCCCACGCCGTCTTCTTCGCCCGCGTCGCCGGTTTCCAGGTTGCCCAAGCAGCCCAATTCACCTTCAACGGTAGCGCCGATTTGGTGCGCCATCGCCACCACTTGCTGGGTCACCGCCACGTTGTAGGCGAAGTCGGAAGGGGTCTTGCCGTCTTCAAGCAGCGAGCCGTCCATCATCACCGAGCCAAAGCCCAAGCCCAGCGCGCCTTGGCAGATCTTGGGAGAAGTGCCGTGATCTTGGTGCATCACCAGCGGGATGTGCGGATAGGCTTCGCAAGCGGCTTGGATCAGGTACTTGATGAAGTGCTCCCCCGCGTATTTGCGAGCACCCGCACTGGCTTGCAAGATCACGGGCGCGCCAACTTCATCCGCAGCGGCCATCACGGCCTGAACCTGTTCCAAGTTGTTGACGTTGAAAGCCGGAATGCCGTAGCCGTTGACGGCAGCGTGATCCAGCAGTTCGCGCATCGAGACGAGAGCCATAGTGGTGTTTCCAAAAAGTTGAGAAGGGGGCAAATTCGGGGCTGTAACCGCGTGGTAACTTTGAGTTACGCGCGGCAATTTTAGCGGCCTAATCGGCCGCCCTCCTCAGCTGACGCGGCAGATTTTCAACATATTGGTGCCACCGGGCGAGCCCATAGGTTCGCCGCAAGTGATGGCATACACATCGCCGGTTTTAACGATGTTGCGCTGTTTCAGGTGCTTTTCAGCATCCAACAAGGCGGTATCGCGGTCGGCGCTGGTGTCCATCAAGAGCGGGCGCACGTTGCGGTACAAGGTCATGCGGCGCTGAGTGCTGAGTTTGGAGGTCAGTGCGTAAATCGGGATGTGGATGTGGTGACGACTCATCCACAGCGGCGTGGAACCCGACTCGGTCAGCGCCACAATCGCCTTTGCACCCAAGTGGTGCGCCGTGAACAAGGCACCCATCGCAATCGACTGGTCAATGCGGGCAAAAGTTTGGCCGGTGAAATCAGTGTCCAGAGAGGCGGGTTCGGCGGCGTGTGCTTCTTCAGCGGCAGCGCAGATTTTGGCCATCTCTTGCACGGTTTCCAGCGGGTACTTGCCCGCCGCAGTTTCAGCCGACAGCATCACGGCATCGGTGCCGTCCAGCACGGCGTTGGCCACGTCGCTCACTTCGGCGCGGGTGGGCACCGGGTTGGTGATCATGCTTTCCATCATTTGCGTGGCGGTAATCACCACTTTGTCATGGATGTGCGCCAGCTTGATCATGCGTTTTTGCAGTGCGGGCACCGTGGCGTTGCCCACTTCCACCGCCAAATCACCACGCGCGACCATGATGCCGTCGCTGGCTTTGAGGATTTCTTCCAAGCGCGGAATGGCTTCAGCGCGCTCGATTTTGGCGATCAGCCCCGGCTTGTGGCGGTACTCGGCAGCGGCCACGTTGCACAACTGGCGCGCCATTTCCATGTCGGTGGCGTTTTTCGGAAAGCTCACGGCCACGTAATCGGCTTGGAAACTCATGGCGGTTTTGATGTCGTCCATGTCTTTGCCGGTCAACGCCGGGGCGGTCAAACCACCGCCTTGTTTGTTGATGCCCTTGTTGTTCGACAACTCGCCGCCCAGCTTGACGGTGGTGAGCACTTCTTCGCCACGCACCGCATCCACGATCAGCACGATCAGGCCGTCGTTGAGCAGCAGCAAATCGCCCGCTTTCACGTCACGCGGCAGCTCTTTGTAATCCAAGCCCACGCCGTTGATGTCGCCCGGTGCGGTGCGCGAGGCATCCAGCACGAAAGGCTGACCGGGCTCCAGCATCACTTTGCCTTCCGCAAATTTGCCGACGCGGATTTTGGGGCCTTGCAAGTCGGCCATGATGGCCACTTCGCGGCCCGCACGGGCGGCGGCTTCGCGGACCAAGCGGGCGCGGTCAATGTGATCTTGCGCCTTGCCGTGGCTGAAGTTGAGCCGCACGACGTTCACGCCGGCGCGGATCATGGCTTCCAGCATCGCGGGATCGCTGGAGGCCGGGCCAAGGGTGGCCACAATTTTGGTTGCGCGTGTGCTCATGTGAGTTGTCTCCTGTAATTTGTTTTCAATTTTCCCACGAATCAAGTTACAAACCTACGACAGCGGCACGCCCACTGCAACATGCAGCGCGCTGCTGTATCAGGATGTCCGAGTCTCAGGCCGCCAGCATCAACTGCTCTAGCTTCACCGCATCCACACAGAAGGCGCGAATGCCTTCGGCCAGCTTTTCGGTGGCCATTGCGTCGTCATTCAGGGCGTAACGGAAGCTGGCTTCGTTGTACTGCACCGGGGGCAAATCCAGCGCTTGCGCGGCTTCGGCGCTCAGCGTGGGTGTCAACGGGATGTCGCTCGCGGCCAATTGCGCCAGCAATTCGGGGGCAATGGTCAGCAAATCGCAGCCTGCCAAACCGACGATCTGGCCCACGTTGCGAAAGCTCGCGCCCATCACCTCGGTGGCGATGCCGAACTTTTTGTAGTGGTTGTAAATGTGGCGCACCGACTTCACGCCGGGGTCGTTCACACCAGCATGGGCGGCTTCGTCCCAAGCAGCGCCTGCCGATTTCTTGTACCAATCGTAGATGCGACCCACGAACGGCGAGATCAATTGCACCTTGGCCTGACCGCAAGCCACGGCTTGGCAAAACGCGAACAGCAGCGTCAGATTGGTGTGGATGCCTTGGCGCTCCAGTTCGGCAGCGGCTTGTATGCCTTCCCAAGTGGCGGCAATTTTGATCAGCACGCGGCTGGAATCCACGCCTTGGGCGCGGTACAACTCGATCAAACGCAGGGCGCGGGCCACGGTGGCGGCGGTGTCGAAGCTCAAACGCGCATCCACCTCAGTGGAAACACGCCCCGGAATCAGCGACAAAATTTCGCAGCCAAAACGCACCAGCAGGTGATCCATCACCACATCAAGCGGCTGGCCTCGGTGGGCAGCCACGGTCTGCGCCAGCAACGGCGCGTAGTCCGGCTTTTGCACCGCCTTGAGGATCAGCGAGGGGTTGGTGGTGGCATCGTGGGGCGCAAAAGCGGCAATTTGTTTGAAATCGCCAGTGTCGGCCACCACGGTGGTGAATTGTTTGAGGGCGTTGAGTTGGTTCATGCGTTGAATTATGAATGCAACAAAGTTACAGTCCGACGTTGTTCATTCGCTTCCGTTACTGAGTAAAAAATCTCATGCTTGACCGTATCAAGGCTTCTCTTTCTTCCCTCGCTCCGGCGGAACAACGCGTGGGCAAGTTGGTGCTGGCCGATCCACGCGCTTTTGCGAATTTACCGGTCAGTACGCTATCAGAACGTGCCCATGTCAGCAAACCCACCGTGGTGCGCTTTTGCCGCAGCATGGGCTACGACGGCCTGAGCGATTTCAAGTTGAAGCTGGCGGGCAGCGTGAGCGAGGGCGTGCCTTTCATCCACCGCAGCGTTGATGTGGACGACAAAACCAACGATGTTTTGGTCAAGGTCATCGACAACACCGTGGCGGCTTTTTTGAAGTACCGCAACGATGCCAGCACCGGCTCCATCGAAAAAGCCGCCGAGGCTTTGGCTGCCACCTACAAAACCGGCAAGCGCATCGAGTTTTTTGGCGTGGGCAATTCAGGCATCGTCGCGCAAGATGCGCAGCACAAGTTTTTCCGCTTGGGCGTGAACACCATTGCCTACAGCGATGGTCATATGCAGGTGATGAGTGCGTCGCTGCTGCATCCGGGCGATTGCGTGGTGATCATTTCCAATTCAGGCCGCACCCGTGATTTGATGGATGCGTGTGACATTGCCCGCAAGCACGGCGCAACCACCATCGTCATCACTGCCAGTGGTTCGCCGCTGGCCACGGCAGGTCATATTCACTTGGCCGCCGACCACCCGGAAGGCTATGACCGCTACAGCCCGATGGTGTCACGCCTGCTGCACCTGATGATCATTGACATCTTGGCCACCTGCGTGGCCCTGCGCATTGGCGGCGGTCACTTGCAACCGCTGCTGCGAGAGATCAAGAACAACCTGCGAGCCAAGCGGTACACCTGAGTCAAGTCTCTTCAAGCCAAGGTCTCGACCTCAAAACCCACAATGTTACGGCTGGCTTTGCTGAATTCTGTACCGATCATGTGAATCGGTTCGTTGCGCACCCGGTACTTGTCGGCGTAGCCCTTGTCCTTGATCTGTTGCAGCGCCCGGCCTTGGGGCGTGAGTTCTACAACCTTGAACTCGAACAACCAAACTTCGCTGTTGAACAGCACGGCCATGTCGATGCGTCCGTGGTTGGTCGTGTCTTCAAGGCGAATGTCCAAGCCCAGTGCCGCAAAGTAGCTGTAGAAGATGCTGGCGTAGTAGCCTTCAAAACCCGCAAGCTCATTTTTGCGATACCAATCGTTTGGAATGCTGGCGTAGAAGGCGTGGAACAAGGTCTTGAGTCCGGCAAAGTCGCGTGCCAGCAGCAAGCGGTACAAATTCGTGATGCGCGGGCCAGGAATCGCCAAACCGCCGCTCAGGTGTTGCAACAAGCTGTCGTTCAGGCTGGCTTGCACTTCCAAGTTGGGATACTTGAGCGTCAGCTCCATTTGACCAGGAACTTTCCAAACCGAGGCGATGGTCAGGTAGCCGGTTTGAAACATCAAGGCTTCGACTGGAATGTTGCCGATGTCGAAGGTGGACAGTAGCTTTTCTGGCGCGATGACGTGGCCCAGGTCGGGCGTGTAGAACTGGCGCTCGGCCAGCATCTTGATCAGGAAGGTGGGCGTGCCGGTTTCAAACCAATAAGGGCGAAAGTCTCGGTTGCGAAACAACAGCAGCAAATCAAACGGGTTGTAGACCGACGTGCCCAACCAGTTGTAGCCGTTGTACCAGCGGCGAATGTCATCACGATCCAGCTCTGGTAACTCAGGAGCAAACACGCTGTCTACATCCTCATCGGTGTAGCCGCAAATGGCGCTGTAGCGGGCATCGAGTGTGATGTCGGTCAAGTTGTTCAGGCCCGAGAACAAACTCACTTTGCTGAATTTGGACACGCCCGTCAAAAAAACAAACTTCAGGTGCGCGTCGCTGTCTTTCAAGACGCTGTAGATGTCTTTGAGCGCTTCGCGCATCTCGGTTGCAATCTCGGGCTTGTCGATGCAGTCTAGGATGGGTTTGTCGTACTCATCCACCAGCACCACCACGCGCTGGCCGCTTTGTTGGTGTGCTTGGCGCAGCAGTTCTGCGAAGCTGCCCACCAAATCGGTTTCTGGGACATCAGGGGGCAACTTCAGCCCCAGCGTGAGTCGATTAACCCGCAAAATATCCTGCATCCGCTGCCGCAATGCAGCATGACCCGCCAGCACGCCACCACCAAAACTCAGGCGAACCACCGGATAGCTGCGCGTCCAGTCCCAATGGTCGGCGGCGTACAGGCCGTCGAACAGGGCACGATTGCCCTCGAACAATTCTTTCAACGTGTCTAAAAACAGGCTTTTGCCAAAACGGCGTGGACGGCTCAGAAAGTAGCAAACGCCCTCCTCAATCAAGCGCAGTGCGTAAGCGGTTTTGTCCACGTAGTAGTGATCGTCTTCGCGCAGCTTGGCAAAAGTCTGGATGCCTATGGGCAACTTGCGCCGGGTCAGGGGTGCGGGCATGGTCATGCGGACATTTTAGGAGCGCTGCTGTCGAGTAGTTCGACCTCAAAACCCACAATGTTACGGCTGGCTTTGCTGAATTCTGTACCGATCATGTGAATCGGTTCGTTGCGCACCCGGTACTTGTCGGCGTAGCCCTTGTCCTTGATCTGTTGCAGCGCCCGGCCTTGGGGCGTGAGTTCTACAACCTTGAACTCGAACAACCAAACTTCGCTGTTGAACAGCACGGCCATGTCGATGCGTCCGTGGTTGGTCGTGTCTTCAAGGCGAATGTCCAAGCCCAGTGCCGCAAAGTAGCTGTAGAAGATGCTGGCGTAGTAGCCTTCAAAACCCGCAAGCTCATTTTTGCGATACCAATCGTTTGGAATGCTGGCGTAGAAGGCGTGGAACAAGGTCTTGAGTCCGGCAAAGTCGCGTGCCAGCAGCAAGCGGTACAAATTCGTGATGCGCGGGCCAGGAATCGCCAAACCGCCGCTCAGGTGTTGCAACAAGCTGTCGTTCAGGCTGGCTTGCACTTCCAAGTTGGGATACTTGAGCGTCAGCTCCATTTGACCAGGAACTTTCCAAACCGAGGCGATGGTCAGGTAGCCGGTTTGAAACATCAAGGCTTCGACTGGAATGTTGCCGATGTCGAAGGTGGACAGTAGCTTTTCTGGCGCGATGACGTGGCCCAGGTCGGGCGTGTAGAACTGGCGCTCGGCCAGCATCTTGATCAGGAAGGTGGGCGTGCCGGTTTCAAACCAATAAGGGCGAAAGTCTCGGTTGCGAAACAACAGCAGCAAATCAAACGGGTTGTAGACCGACGTGCCCAACCAGTTGTAGCCGTTGTACCAGCGGCGAATGTCATCACGATCCAGCTCTGGTAACTCAGGAGCAAACACGCTGTCTACATCCTCATCGGTGTAGCCGCAAATGGCGCTGTAGCGGGCATCGAGTGTGATGTCGGTCAAGTTGTTCAGGCCCGAGAACAAACTCACTTTGCTGAATTTGGACACGCCCGTCAAAAAAACAAACTTCAGGTGCGCGTCGCTGTCTTTCAAGACGCTGTAGATGTCTTTGAGCGCTTCGCGCATCTCGGTTGCAATCTCGGGCTTTTCGATGCAGTCTAGGATGGGCTTGTCGTATTCATCCACCAGAACCACCACGCGCTGGCCGCTTTGTTGGTGCAAGTGTTCAATCAAATTCACCAGCCGCCGCCGCAACGACAAGGCGACTTGGGCCAGACCGCTGGCCTGTTCGTATTTGAGCAACTGCCCGTCTAGGCTGTCTTGCAGCATCGCCGCATTCGCCAGCACGCCACCGCCAAAACTCAAGCGAATCACCGGGTAGCTGCGCGTCCAGTCCCAATGGTCGGCAGCGTACAAGCCGTCAAACAAAGCCCGATCACCCTCGAACAATTCTTTCAACGTGTCTAAAAACAGGCTTTTGCCAAAGCGACGCGGGCGCGAAAGAAAATAACTTTTGCCAGTCTGGATCAAGTCCAGCGCATAGGCGGTTTTATCCACGTAGTAGCAGCCGTCTTCCCGAATTTCACGGAAGGTTTGGATACCGATGGGCAGCTTGCGCCGAGTCTTCAGTGCTGGAAACAGGACAGAGGGGATGGGCGTGGTCATACGGGCATTCTAAAAACAAAAAAGCCCCGCAGCACAAGGCTGCGGGGCTTTTGACTTTTAACCGTCAACTGGCTTACGCCAGCGTCAAATTAGAAGGAGTGGCGCACGCCAGCACCGAAAGCGGTGTTGCGTTCGTCGTTCAACATTTCCTTCTTGGCCGAAGCGTAGGAGATGTAGGTGCGAGTGCGCTTGCTCAGGTCGTACCAAGCTTCCAGACCGTAGCCGGTGCTCTTGCCCAGATCGTCACCCTTGGATTGGGCAACTTGGCCCACCAAAGTCAGAGCACCCATCGGGACGGAAGCGCCCAACGAGTATTCCTTTTGAGCTGCGATACCACCAAAGCTGTCGGGAGTCGTGAAGCTTGCGCGGTTGAAGTTAGCGTACAACTTAGCAACGCCCAGATCGTAGCTACCAGCAATCAAGGTGTTCTTGATCTTGAAGGTGGGCGACAGAGCTTGGTCTTGGTAAGCGACACCAGCGACGATCGGGCCGTTGGCGTACTTGACGTTGAAGCCAGCACCGTGAGTAGCGGCGGTGGTAGCGGTCTTGTTTTCACCAAAACCGTAGGTCGCAGCGCCAGAGAAACCGTAGTAGGTTTGCGATTGGAACTTCACGCTGTTGTCGAAACGAGGTGCGTAGCTCACCCAAGTACCGACACCTGCGCTAGCTTTGTTGACCAAGGCGGCAACGGCACCAGCAGTGGCAGTGGCAGTGGCAGTTTTCACCGGCGTAACGGATGTCAATGTGGGTGATACACCGGCAGCAACAGTGGTCTTCAGGTCTGCCTCAGTCACAGAAGCAACGCTGCCCAGCGACACGTCATAAGCGTTGTGTGCTTGAATAGACATGGCGAAGTGGAGGTCGTCATAAGCGGTGTACTGACGGCCCATGGTCAGGGTGCCGTAGTTGCTGCTCAGACCACCGAACACTTGACGGCCATAAGCTGGACCAGCTTGGATGGTGCCGTTGTCAGCCCAGATGCCGGATTCGACCACGGCGACAGCCTTCAGGCCAGAACCCAGGTCTTCGTTCACACGCAGGCCCCAACGGCTGTTGTTTTGGCCGCCAGAAGAAACACCGTTTTGCGTCAAAGACGAAACCGAAGAAGTAGCAGTAGCAGGAGTCGTAGCGGGAGTCACTGCCGTAGTATTCCAAGTGGAAGTCTTGACGGAGCTCAGGTTGACATCAACCACGCCGTACAGGGTCACGGAAGACTGAGCGAAAGCGCCGGTGGCAGCCAGAGCGGCCAAAGCGATCAGGGATTTTTTCATTGCGAGTTTCTCCAAGGTTAAACATGGGGCTCCGGTTCTGGGTGCGCTACGGTGCCATGCACCCCACTGCGACCACCGGATCCCCGGGCCAACCTCCTTTTAGGAAGTTGGTGTTATTGCACCAGAGGCCACGCTTCAGCGCAAAGGAAACGGCCCGGATATTTGTTTTATGTGGTGTAGCTGCAACAATGCAGCGGCACTGGCCTCGGGCTACAATGATTTCATTGCAATCACATTGGGGGGCAACATCATGGCCAGTCTGACTGTTCGCAATCTGGACGAGTCCGTCAAAAATAGTCTGCGCCTTCGTGCAACCCAACATGGCTGCTCGATGGAAGAAGAGGTGCGCCAAATACTGACGGAGGTGGTACAGCCCTCCAGCCCCAAAGGCTTGGCATTTGTGCAACGTGTGCAACAGCGTTTTGCAGGCTTGGATGCACAGGCACTGCCCATTCCTGCGCGCCGCCCAGGACGCACGCCCCCCGACTGGACTGCACCGTGATGGCGCAACGCTATTTGCTGGACACCAACATCATTTCAGAGCTGATGCGCCCCCAACCCGCCCATCAGGTTCTGGCGTGGTTCACTCAACAGCAAAATGCTGCTTGCTTCACCAGCACCATCACACAGGCTGAAATTTTCACAGGCATTGCGCTACTGCCTTTGGGCAAGCGCCGCGCTGCGCTAGAACAAGCTGCCCAAGCACTGTTCACCCATGATTTCGCCGCACAATGCCTATCGTTTGATAGCGCAGCCGCTAGGCACTATGCTCACATCGTAGCCACACGCACCCGCGCTGGTGCCCCCATCTCGACAGAAGATGCCCAGATCGCTGCCATCGCCATGACTCACGACTTGCCACTATTGACGCGCAACGTGAAAGACTTTGCGCACCTTACTGGCCTTGTTGTCGTCAACCCTTGGCAGGATGGGGCGCATTAAGGCCACACCGCGCTTCCTCAATCCGGACATGCGTGACCACTTGGCTGAATAGCCAGCTTCAGGCCCAGGGCGTGAATCACTTTCAAAATCGTGGTGAAAGTGGGGTTGCCATCGTCAGAAAGTGCTTTGTACAACCCTTCGCGCGCCAAGCCTGTGTCACGCGCTAACTGGGTCATGCTGCGGGCACGGGCAATGCTGCCCAATGCACGGCGAATCAAGCTGCCATCCCCGGGGTCTTCTTCAACGCAAATCGCGAAGTAGTCAATGCAGTCTTGCTCGGTTTGCAGGTAGTCAGCACTGTCCCAGTGGGAAAATTTTTCGGTCATCTTCATTCCTTCCAATTTTTTGCCAGAGCAATCGCACGGGCAATGTCGGTGTCTTGGCTGCGTTTGTCACCGCCCGCCAGCAGCACAATCACAATGGGGCCAACTTGCTTGAAGTACACCCGGTAGCCGGGCCCAAGGTCGATGCGCAACTCGCTGATCCCCTCGCGCACGGGCTTCACATCGCCGGGATTTCCATCCGCCAACCGATCAATTCGGGCTTGGATGCGCAAACGCACCAACCGATCTCTAAGGCCGTGCATCCAGCCATCAAAGGTTTCTGATTTGACAATTTGGAACATCAAGAAATTGTAATCTATGGATTACACAACTGTGATTCCTACAATGGTCATCACCCGAACCGATTGAAAGCCACCGCCTTGGACACCCTCATCACCGCCGCCGATAGCGCTTTGCGCACCTTATTCGCCCCCTCACGCGCCTCGCGCCCCTGCCCTGTCGCGGCGGATGCAGCACCCGTTTCCGCACTGAGCGATGCCGACAAGCGCTTGGCCGGAGCCTTGATGCGCGTGAACCATGTGGGCGAAGTCTGTGCGCAAGCGCTCTACACCTCGCAAGCCTTGGCCACACGCGACCCCGCGCTGCGCGCCCACTTCGAGGCTGCATCGCGCGAAGAAACCGATCACTTGGCTTGGACTGAGGCCCGCTTGGCCGAGTTGGGCGACCGCACCTCGTGGCTGAACCCACTGTGGTACGCCGGGGCGTTTGGCATTGGGCTGCTGGCAGGCAAACTGGGCGGCGACAAAGTCAGCCTCGGCTTTGTGGTGGAAACTGAACGCCAAGTCGAAGCCCATTTGGCCAGCCACTTGAGCCGCCTGCCTGAACACGACACGGCCTCACGCGCCATCGTCGCGCAAATGAAAGATGACGAAATGCGCCATGCCGACGAGGCGCAAGCCGCAGGCGGCATTCCCTTGCCCACGCCTGTTCAAGGGCTGATGCGCGCCGCCGCCAAGGTCATGACCAGCGTCGCGCACCGCATCTGATCAGAGATCAAGCCTCGATCAAATCAAAGCCGGTGGTGATGTCGGCGGTCTTGCCCAGCATGATCGATGCCGAGCAGTACTTGTCGTGACTCATGGCAATGGCGCGCTCCACCGCTGAAGGCGGAATGCCTTTGCCCGTCACCGTGAACTGCATGTGGATTTTGGTGAACACCTTCGGGTCGGTTTCGGCGCGCTCTGTGGTGAGCTTGACGCTGCAACCGCGCACATCGTGGCGACCGCGCTTCAAGATCAGCACCACGTCATAAGCAGTGCAACCACCCGTGCCAGCCAGGACGGTTTCCATGGGGCGTGGGGCCAAGTTTTGACCACCGTTTTCAGGCTTGACGGCATCAGGTGCGCCATCCATGACCAAGGTGTGGCCGCTACCAGTTTCGGCAACAAAGCCCATGCCCGAGCGGGTACCACTTGCGCCCGTCCAACTGACTGTGCATTCCATCGTCGTACTTTCTTTTGTAGGCGGGGCGCATCGTTGGCCCCTGGTTTCGTGAAAATTGCCACGGTGAGGGTGGCTTTGCCGCCGACGCGACAACCCTACGTGTTGCGATGCAACAAATTATCGCTACACTTGAGTCATGCATAGGCCAGTTCTGTGCGCGAGTTGTCTCCTCCACCCCTCCGAAAAAGGTGGATTTACCCCGAATCGCAAGATTCGGGGTTTTTTTACGCCTGTACTGATCTGGCCTGTGCTGCGACCCGTCACAGGCCGCATCTTATGATGGTCATCATGACGACTGCACAGCCCACCCCTTCTCTCTCTTCCCCATCTCCCGTGACGGCCAGCGCCGCTGCGCTCACGCCTGCTGACTACCTGATCAAAATTTTGAACGCTCGCGTCTACGACGTGGCCGTGGAGTCGGCGTTTGAAGAGGCCAAAAACCTCAGCCGCCGCCTGAAAAACCAAGTGCTCTTGAAGCGCGAAGACCAGCAAGCCGTGTTCAGCTTCAAGCTGCGTGGTGCCTACAACAAGCTGGCGCATCTCAGCCCCGAGCAGCGCCAACGCGGCGTGATTTGCGCCTCGGCGGGCAACCACGCACAGGGCGTGGCCTTGGGTGCCAGCAAATTGGGCTGCCGCGCCGTGATCGTGATGCCCACCACCACGCCTCAAGTCAAGATTGATGCCGTGCGCAACCTGGGCGGTGACGCAGCGCAAGTCGTGTTGCATGGCGACAGCTACTCCGATGCCTATGCCCACGCAGTGACGCTGGAACAACAGCAAGGCCTGACCTTCGTCCACCCGTTTGACGACCCCGATGTGATCGCCGGGCAAGGCACCATCGCCATGGAGATGCTGCGTCAGCATCCGGGGCAGCTGGATGCTGTGTTCGTCGCCATTGGCGGCGGAGGGCTGATTGCCGGTGTGGCTAATTACATCAAGGCCGTACGCCCCGGCATCAAGGTGATCGGCGTGCAGATGAACGACTCGGACGCGATGATTCAATCTGCCCACGCGCACCACCGGGTCACGCTGCCCGATGTGGGTTTGTTCTCGGACGGCACCGCAGTGAAGCTGGTTGGCGAAGAAACCTTCCGCGTCGCGCATGCGCTGGTCGATGAGTACATCACCGTGGACACGGACTCGGTGTGCGCCGCCATCAAAGACATTTTTGTGGACACGCGCAGCATCGTCGAACCCGCAGGCGCTTTGGCTGTGGCGGCAATCAAACAGTATGTGACCACGCACCACACTGAAGGCGAGACCTACGCCGCCATCTTGTGCGGTGCCAACATGAACTTTGACCGCCTGCGCTTCGTGGCCGAGCGCGCTGGCGTGGGCGAGGAAAGCGAAGCCCTGTTGGCCGTGACCATTCCCGAAGCGCGCGGCAGTTTTCGGCGATTTTTAGAGCTGATCGGCAACTTGCCGGGCGGCCAGCGCAATGTGACCGAGTTCAATTACCGCATCAGCGATGAGGCCAAAGCACACGTCTTTATTGGCCTGACCACGCACGGCAAGGGCGAAAGCGAGTTGTTGGCGGGCAAGTTCCGCGAACACGGTTTCGGGGCGCTGGACTTGACTCACGACGACTTGGCGCAAGAACACATCCGCCACATGGTGGGCGGCCATTCGACGCTGGCGCAAGATGAACGCCTGCTGCGCTTCACCTTTCCCGAGCGTCCCGGTGCGCTGCTCAAGTTCCTGAGCCTGATGCAGCCGGGCTGGAACATCAGCCTGTTTCACTACCGCAACCAAGGCGCGGACTACGGGCGAATTTTGATTGGCCTGCAAGTTCCCCCTGCTGATCATCAGGATTTCAGGGCGTTTTTGGACACCTTGGGTTACGCTTGTGTAGAAGAGACCCAAAATCCGGTGTACCGCATGTTCTTACAAAGTTAAAAAACCGCTGAGTGTTGTCAAGAAAATATCGAGGATTGCAAGCTAAAGTACCGACACTAACAGCCATGCGCCTGCTGCCCTCCACGTGAAAAAACTCATGACACTCTTCAGCTGGTTCAAACCTAAGTCGGGCACGCATCCTGGGCGCGAGCCGGGGCACCGCCCTGTGGTCAACACACCGGCCAAAGTGGCGGATTACGCGCCCAGCCAGATCAACGATCACAGCGCTGATCGGCTCAAAACTGAGCGTGCCAAGATGCGTGAGCAGCTCTACTCCGTGGTACGCGAGTCGATGGTTCGGGTCGGCATCTTGTCCAGTAACTTCAAGTTCAAAGTTCTGGCGACCGACCCGAAGGGGTTGCGCTTCATCGTGATGATGGATTTGCCCGAGGCATTTGGCGCAGACATTTCACAGCTTGCTGAGATTGAGCCGGTAATTTGCCGCACCGCCAAAGTCCGGCACAACATCATCGTGTCGGCGGTGTACTGGCGAGCAGATGTGCCCGTGCCCACAGGACGTGCACCCGCCCCCGCTGCATCGACAACAGCAGCGCCATCTCCAACACCCGCGCCCGTCGCCACACCTGCACCCACCCCGGCGGTTTCTGCCCCACCGACTACACCAGACAAGCCCGGCTTCGAGCCAGTGCTAGCTGACGAAGTGTCCGCGTTGAGGCGTGTGTTGGCAGCGGGTGGTTCCGCTGCGCCAATGGAGCCCAGCACCAACCCAGCTTTGCTGACAGGCTACGAAAACACCGAGATCATCGAATCTGAAATGCCCGCCGACCAAGACCAGCAGGCCACACTGGTTCAACACGAACCGGAAGATGACCCGTATCCGCTGCTCAGCCCCACGCAGTATGGTGATTTGCGCTGAGTCAGCAGCACCACGAATCAGCGTTTGACGGGGGGCAAGTCCAGCACCATGCTGGCAGCCCCTGCGGCAGTTCCCCCCAAACGAGCGCGGCGAGGTTCAACCGCTTGCAGCGTCAAGTCGCCTTCTAAGCTGGCACCGACGCGGTAGGGTTTGGCAGGCTTGCCATCAATCGAGATCAGCGCAGCGCCGCCCTCAGAGCGCCCTGCCACCACGCCCAGCAAGGCGTAACGGCTGGCCGCATTGACCACCGGCATCGTCGGTGACACCTGCGTCACCGCACCCAACACCCGCCCGACTGCGCCCGCATCAGCGCTGGGTTCATTCGTGGAGATGGCCGCAGCGGGCGGTGCGGTGACCGCTGTACCCACACTGGCACGCAAGCCCCACCACGCGGCGCTGGCAGCCGCCAGCGTCCAAACAACCAGCGTGATACCACGCGACCACCACTTGATTTGCGAGTTTGTCACCATCGGATGATTATGATGGAAGCGAACGACAGACCTACAGGCTCCCTCATGACCTCCCGTATTTCCTCTTTTTGTCACGCACGCTTGACCGCTGCCCGCCGCTCCAGCGCGCGCGGCTTCACCCTGATTGAATTGATGGTGGTGCTGGTCATCATTGGTGTGCTGGCTGCGCTGATCGTGCCCAACGTGCTCGACCGCGCTGACGATGCCCGCGTCACCGCCGCGCACACCGACGTGACCAACGTCATGCAAGCGCTCAAGCTCTACAAGCTCGACAACCAACGCTATCCCACCGCCGAACAGGGTCTGCAAGCCCTGATCGCCAAGCCCAACAGCGGCCCGATTCCTGGCAACTGGAAGCCTTACCTCGAAAAACTGCCCAGCGACCCGTGGGGCCGCCCGTACCAGTACCTCAACCCCGGCGTGAAGGGCGAGATTGATGTGATGTCCTTCGGCGCAGACGGCCAATCCGGTGGCGAGGGCAAGAATGCGGACATCGGCAGCTGGCAATAAGCCACGCCGCCACGCCCACGGTTTCACGCTGATTGAACTGCTGGTGGTGATGGTCATCATCGCCATCGGCACGGCGGGGGTGGGATTGGCGATGCGCGACTCATCGTCCACCACGCTGGAGCGCGACGCACAGCGGCTGGCGGCGCTGCTGGAAGGCGCGCGCATTCAGTCTCGCGCTGCGGGCGTGCCAGTGATATGGCGCGCCACGCCAGAAGGCTTTGTGTTTGACGGCCTGCCCTCCGCATCTAACAGCGGCCCCGCCAGCACGACAGCCCAGCCTCAGCGTTGGCTCCATGACGGCACCACGGCCAGCGGCTCCGGCACGCTGCAACTGGGGCCAGAACCCATGATTGACCCGCAATCTGTCACGCTCATCAACACCAGCGCGCCCGGCCAAGCCCTGCGCGTGGCCACCGACGGCCTGCACCCCTTCACCGTGCAAAGCGCGGACGCGGCTCCCGTTGCCAGCCCCTGAACCGCCGCCGCTCGCCGCTCTTTTTTTGCGCATGAATCTCACCTCGGTCAGCCCCGCACGTCTGCACATCACACGGCCCGCACAGCGCGCGCACGGCTTCACCTTGATTGAAGTGCTGGTGGCGCTGGGCATTGTGGCCATCGCGCTCAGCGCCGGACTGCAAGCCACCTCCGCGCTGACCCACAACGCACTGCGCCAGTCCGACATCTTGCTGGCCCACGTCTGCGCGGAAAACGAGCTCATCAAAACCCGCCTATCGCGGCAAATGCCCAGCGTGGGCGAAAGCAGCGTCACCTGCGAACAAGCCGGGCGCAGCTTTGACCTGACCTTGAACGTGCAGCCCACGCCCAACCCGTCGTTTCGCCGCGTGACGGCCCGCGTGGTGCAAGAGGGCAATCCGGTGCTGAGTCTCTCCACCATCGTGGGCCGCTACTGATGCGCTCGCCCGACCTGATCGCTTCTATGTCACCCGCCACGCCCGCCCGCTGCGCGCCCAGTCCGCACTCACGCCGACGCGGCTTCACCTTGATTGAGCTGCTGGTGGCGCTGGCCGCGCTGTCGCTGTTGGCCGTGATGAGCTGGCGCGGCTTGGACGGCATGAGCCGCGCCCAAACCGTGACCCAAGCCCGCGCCGACGAAGTGCTGACGCTGCAGACCGGCCTCGCGCAGTGGAAAGCTGACTTAGACGCCATC
>ERZ724504.209-NODE-209-length-33193-cov-8.654958_pt1 | contig 33193 bp, 36 predicted proteins | sample MGYA00376037_ERZ724504 | MGnify/ENA primary metagenome ERZ724504 (study PRJEB28724, sample SAMN07190888) | wastewater metagenome | isolation source: influent of sewage treatment plant in Hong Hong | place: USA: Christiansburg, Virginia | collected 2016-03-01 ... | reverse complement strand
GGAGCTGGCCTCGCAGGCGTGGGACATGAACTTTGACAGCGAAACCAATGTGGTCGAAGTCGCCGTGCGCCGTCTGCGCCTCAAGCTCGATGCACCGTTTGCACTGCCCCTGCTGCACACGGTGCGCGGCATGGGCTATGTGCTGGAGCTGCGTCCCGCCAACTGAAGCCCGCTATGCAGCGACTTACCAGTCGCGCGTGGTGATCAATACTTCGCTGTCGGCGTCATCAAAGCCATACGCATGGGCAATGGCCTTGAAATCCGTACCAATGCAGTCACGCGCAACGGTTTCGATCTCACTGCCTTGCTCGTCAAACTCCTGCTGCAGATCGTTGAAGCGCTCGGTCGCGGCATGGGTCAGCGCATAGAGCTGCTCCAGGCTGGCGGGGTTTTTTTGCTCAATCTGCTGGCACAACTCCATCAGAATGTCTTCGCCCTTTTTCACCAGTTCATCCGGAAAATAGGCGTCCTCATACATTTCGGCAAGAAAACGATAAGCAGCCATCTTCGGGTTTTGCAGACTCATGAAAGCTCCTGGCAGATCAGAAAAATTGGGCCAGAGCATAGCAGTGCCAGATTTCAGCCATTGGACAAAGATCACACCGTGACAACCCACACCATTCCGCACCTTGGCAAACGCCTGTCCCGCTCGCTAGCCCTGCAGACCATGCTGGGCCTGGGTCTGGTCTGCGTCGCCGTTTACTGGGGCAGTCTGCTGGCATTGACACTGCGCCAGCAGGAAAGTCTGGAACAAAAACAGGCGACCGTGACGCACCTGCTCCAGCAAGGCCGGGACAGCCATTCCGCCAGTGCCATGCAGCACATGCTGTCCGACTTTCTGACGGGGCATGAGGACATGTCGATACGCGTCACACGACAGGACAACCAGCTGTTTTTTGAAAAGCTGAATCGACCACTGGACGATCGCCACAGCACACGACGCAGCTTTAGCGTTGAGCTGCCAGCCAGCGCTGCCAATCAGACGCCTCAAACCCTGCAGGTTTTGCTGCTGCTGGACCGCCGCCCCGACGATGCTCTGCTGCGCCAGCTGGCCTGGATTCTGGGTCTGGCCGCCGTGAGCAGCTCGCTACTGGTGTCCCTCACCAGCGCCTGGCTGGTGCGGCGCGGGCTGGCACCGCTGCATTCGCTGGTCGAGCAAACCCGGCAGCTGGGCGCACAAGACCTGAGCCGCGACTGGCAAAAACGGCTGGACGACAGCAATCAGCCGCAGGAGCTGCGCCCACTGATTGCCCAGTTCAACGCCCTGCTGGAGCGGCTGGCTGTGGCCTACCGGCAGATGGAGGCCTTTAACGCCGATGTAGCCCATGAACTCAACACTCCGCTGACCACACTGATCAGCAGCTGCGAGCTGGCTCTGCGCAAGCCGCGCGATGCCGAAGAGCTGCGCGACATTCTGGCCTCCAACCTTGAAGACCTGCAGCGCATGGCCGGCATCGTGGCGGACATGCTGTTTCTCTCCCATGCCGATAGAGGCGAGAGCGCGCACCGCATTCGGGTCGCCAGCCTCGCCAGTCTGGCCGCGGAGGTGGTGGACTACCACGAGGCCGCCTTGCAGGAGGCCGGTCTCCAGGTCCATGTGCAAGGCGATGCGCAGGCCCAGGTCGATGCCCGCCTGCTGCGCCGCGCGCTATCGAACCTGCTGGGCAATGCCACGCGCTACGCCACGCCGGGCAGCTGCATCGACGTACAGATCACCAGCCCCGATGCAGCCACGGTGACTCTGGCCGTGCAGAACCAAGGGCAAGCCATTGCCGCCGAACACCTGCCCCGGCTGTTTGACCGTTTCTACCGCTCGGACAGCGCCCGCAGCCAGGCCGACCGCAACCACGGGCTGGGGCTGGCGATTGTGTCTGCCATTGCGCACATGCACGGCGGGCAGGCGTTTGCAGAATCTGGCGACGGCCTCACCCGCATCGGCCTGCACCTGCCCACGACAAGCTGAGCCAGCCTGCGGGAATTCATTGCCGGGGACAATACCGGCCATGTCCCAAGATCAAGACGCATCCAACTATCAGGCCCACCTGCAGGCCGGCAACGCACTGGTGCAGCAAGCCCAGAAGGTTGCCACGCAAGACTTCGAGCAGGCCCGCGGCCTGTGGCAAGCCGCTGGCAAAGAGTTCTTTCTGGCACACAAGGCCGATATGGCCGAGCCAGAAGCCGCCTTCCGCCTCGCTCAGGCCTGGATGGCCGAAGCCCATGCGCTGCAAAAAGAAGGCTCGAACAACGCTCAGGTCATGTGGGCCAACGCCGCCGCGCAGTGCGAACTGGCTTTTGACCTGGAGCCCGAAAACGGCCGCCTGGCCATGACCGCCGCCAGCTGCCACCTGTTTGCAGGCGAGAACGACGCCGCCAAGGCCTGGCAGCAAATCGGCAAACAGCTGCTGCCGCCAGAGCCTGCTGAAGAGCAGAAGTAAAGAACTTTATTAATAGCTTTCAGCGCTTTTATTCATTGGGTTTTAGACGCATTAATGGATAAAACCATTGATTAACAAGCGCTGGTAGCTATCAAAAACTGAGTCACCCCAAAGACTGCATCGCGCTGCGCCACAAAATTCCGGCGTGCGAAAAAAGAAACAGCAGCAGCCCAATCGCCCCGCCCACCAGCGTGCCGTTGATGCGTATGTACTGCAAATCCTTGCCGATATGCGCCTCGATCAGCTCCGAGAGCTGCTCCGCATCCCAACGTTTGACGGTGTCTGCAATATGCTGGCCGATGAACTTCGACACATCGGGTGCCAGTGTCGTCGCCCAGCGTTTCAGGCGCTCGTTCATAGAGGCTCTCAGCGCCTCGTCATGCGCCAGCGCCTGCCCCAGCCAGCGCCCCATCACGGCGGCACGCCGCGCAAGAGCTGAGTTTTCGTCGGCCAGATCACGCTCAAGACGCGCGCGCCAGCCCGCCCACAGCTCGCGCAGATAGGCAGCAAGCTTCTCGTCGTGCAGCAGGTAGTTGCGCAGCTTTTCCACGCGCTCGGCATAGGCCGGGTCATTTTGCAGTCCCTCAATCAGCCGCTGCACCGAGCCATCAAACGCCTCGCGCAGGCGGTGGTCGGGGTTGTGCGCCACATCTTGCAGCAGGCTATCCAGCGCGCTGGCGATCAGGGCCGCTCCCTTGTCGCTGAGCCAGTCCGTGGGCAGCATTTTTTCTTTGATCGGGTGCTCGCGCTTGAGCCAGACCACGATGGTCTGCGCAATCAACACATGGGTCTGCTCTTTTTGCAGCACGCGGCTGATGCGGGCCAGCACATCATCCAGCACCTCCTGATGGCGGCCGCCCGCCGTCAGCCCCGACAGCAGCGAAGCCGCAGTGCGCGACAGATCGACATGCGCCATCACGGCCTTGAGCGACTGGGTCAAAAACTTCTCGACCTGCTTGTCCTGCACCAGCTCCAGCGCCGCCAGCGCCAGCCGCGCCACCTGCTTGCCCAATAGCTGATGGTTGGCGGGTGCCGTCAGCCAGTCGGCCAGCGCCTGTGCGGGGTTATGGCGTTCGATCAGCGCGACCAGTGAAGGCGCATCCAAAAACTTGTCGCGCACAAACACGGCCAGGTTCTCGCCAATGCGGTCTTTGTTGCGCGGGATGATGGCCGTGTGCTGCCCCACCAGCGGCAGCGGTATGCGCCGAAACAGGGCCGAGACGGCAAACCAGTCGGCCAGCGCGCCCACCATGGCGGCCTCGCAGATCGCGCGCAGGCACACCAGCCACAGCGGCACGGCCTGCCCGGCAATGCCCCAGCGTGCGCCAGCCAGCGCCGTAGCGATGAATCCAGCAGTCACCAGCAGCAGCAAAATCAGCGGCAACCGCTTGGCATGTTGCAATGACAGACGTTGTTCTTGGGTCAGCATGAACGCCAGCATAGGCGAGTCAGGCCAGCTCGCCTATGCCGGCAGCCCCGATGAGCGGTCGTCGCCTGTCTTACACAATTGCGTCAGTCCAAGGCAGGCTTTTGCAAATACACCGAAAATGGCCCCCTTGTATTTCCTGAATTTCGAAAAATCATGACCGACGCCATCCGCCCAGAACTGCCCGACCACCTGTCCATCGACCCCCGCAGCCCCCACCATGTGGCCGCCGTGTTCGAGCATGACATCGGCATCCGCTTCAACGGCACCGACCGTTTCGACGTCGAGGAATACTGCGTCAGCGAAGGCTGGGTCAAGATCCCTCACGCCAAGGCCATCGACCGCAAGGGCAAGCCTCTGCTGATCAAGATCAAGGGTACGGTCGAGGCGTACTACCGCTAAGCCTCCTGAGGCGCTTCGCGCTTTCCCCTTCTCTCTTCGGAGGGGGGCGGCATTCTCGCTGCGGGGCGGCCCTTGCTCGATGTCTCTCATTGGGTAATCGCCCAATTCAAAGCGCAATGAGCCAAGTCGCCGCTTCAATAAAAAGAGCTGCTTGCGCTGGATTTGCATTGGTTTCAGATGCTTTATGCATTGAAAACCAGCAATACCAGTCGCTAGCAGCTCTTTTTTAATGAGCAATCAGTGGATCAGGCCAGTGCTTCGGCGGGGCCAAAGAACTCGTAATGCACCTGCGCATCAGGCACGCCTAAAGTGCTCAGCGATTGCTTGACGCTGCGCATAAAGCCACGTGGGCCCAGGAAGTAGACGTCTGCATCGCGCGACTCTGGCAGCCACTCGCCCAACTGCTCGGTGCTCAGCAGGCCTTGCGCATCCACCTCGTCGCCAGCCACGGCGGCGTCGTAGCAATAGCGGCGCGTGAGCTGGCTGTGGGACGCCGCCAGCGCATCAATCTTCTCGCGGAAGGCGTGCACACCGCGATCGCGTGCGCAATGAATGAAAGTGATCTCGCGGCCCGTGGGCAGCGCGGCCTGCAGCATGGGCAGGGTGGGTGTGATGCCCACGCCGCCGCTGATCAGCACCAGTGGCTTGGCATTGCTTTGCAGCGTGAAATGGCCTGCGGGTGGGAACAGCTCCAGCGTATCGCCCACGTGAACGCTGTCATGCAGATAGCTGGAGACCTTGCCACCCGCCTCGCGCTTGACGCTGATGCGGTAGCTCTTGCCATTGCTGGCCGCCGACAGCGAGTAGTTGCGGCGCTGCTCCACGCCACCCACCACCGCGCGCAGGCCGATGTACTGGCCGGGCTGGTGGGTGATGACCGCACCGCCATCCACGGGCCCCAGATAAAACGAGGTGATCTCGGCCGATTCGGCCTGTTTTTGCACCAGCTTGAAGGCGCGCGCACCGCGCCAGCCACCTTCGGCCGCTGCAGTCTGCTCATACACCGCGCGCTCTGCACCAATCAAAATATCGGCCAGCTGCTGATAGGCGGCGGCCCAGGCGGCAATCACCTCATCCGTCGCAATCTCGGCGCCCAGCACCTCGCGAATGGCACGCAGCAGGCAGGCGCCTACCACCGGGTAATGCTCGGCCTGCACCTGCAGCGCCACATGCTTGTTGATGATTTGCGCGGGCAGGCTGCCCAGGTTTTCCAGACGGTCAATGTTCTTGGCGTACATCAGCACGCTGTTCGCCAGTGCGCGCGGCTGGGCACCGCTTTGCTGGTGTGCCTGATTGAACAGCGGGCGCACTTCTGGGTGCTCGGCCAGCATGATTTGGTAGAAATGGGTGGTCAGCGCCTCGCCGCCGGTTTCCAGCAGTGGTACGGTGGCTTTGACAATCTCGCGTTGGCGTTCGGTAAGCATGCAAATCTCCTGATGAGGTCCTTGCCAGCTGCAAGGTTTGATTGAATCAATGCAAACTGCATGCCAGCTTAAAGACCATTACAAAACAATGGCTTGCGAAAATATGAGTCAATATGACATCTAATAAAAGAAGTCTTATTGACCCTGATTGATGTCGTTATGACAACATCCCATATCCTCAATGCCGTCAGCCCGCTGATTGCCGATCTGGCCCAGGACCTGAGCGAACGCGAGCGCCTGCGCCGCCTGCTGGCTGCGCTGCGCAATCTGCTGCCCGCCGATGCCGTTGCCCTGCTCAAACTTGAGGGCGAATGGCTGCATCCCATGGCGATTGATGGCCTGATGCCCGATACGCTGGGCCGCCGCTTTCGTCTGGCCGAACACCCGCGCTTTGCCCAGTTGCTGGCCGCCGGTCAGGCCATGCGCTTTGAGCCAGACAGCCCCCTGCCCGACCCCTACGACGGTCTGATCGCCCACAAAGGCCAGACGATTACCGAGCTGCATGTGCACGACTGCATGGGCTGCGTGCTGCAACTGGGCGGCATGCCCTGGGGCCTGCTGACGCTGGATTCGCTGGAGCCCGGCCGCTTTGCCGACCCGGCTGCGCTGGCCATGCTGCAGGCCTTCAGCAATCTGGCAGCGGCCACCGTGGCCACAGCAGAGCGGGTGCACCAGCTCTCTCAGCTGGCTCGCGGTGCCAGCAATACAGCCAGTACCGCAGCCGCGCCTGAACGCGGCTTGCAGGGTTCAAGCCCCGCCATGCGCCAGCTGCAAAAAGACATAACGCTGGTCGCAGCCAGCGACCTCAGTGTGCTCATCACCGGGGAAACCGGCACTGGCAAAGAACTGGTGGCACAGGCCGTACACGCACAGTCAGGGCGCGCGGGCAAGCCCATGGTCAGCATCAACTGTGCGGCCCTACCCGACAACCTGGTGGAGAGCGAGCTGTTCGGCCATGTGCGCGGTGCCTTTACCGGAGCATTGACCGAGCGCAGCGGCAAGTTCGAGCAGGCGCATCAGGGCACGCTGTTTTTGGATGAAGTGGGTGAGCTTTCCCTGCCCGTGCAGGCCAAGCTGCTGCGCGTGCTGCAAAGCGGGCAGCTGCAGCGCCTGGGCTCGGACCGGGAGCACCATGTCGATGTACGCGTGATTGCGGCCACCAACCGCGATCTGGCGGCGGAAGTCGGCGCCGGACGCATGCGCGCGGACTTCTATCACCGGCTCAACGTGTACCCGCTCAATGTGCCGCCGCTGCGCGAGCGCGACAGCGATGTGCTGCAGCTGGCCGGCTATTTTCTCGAAGAGAACCGCTCGCGGCTCAAGCTGGGCGGCCTGCGGCTGGAAGCCACTGCGCAAGCGGCTTTACTGAACCACCACTGGGCCGGCAATGTGCGCGAGCTGGAGCACCTGATCAGCCGCGCCGTGCTCAAGGCATTAAGCCGCAACGATGGCAGCGCTGGCCGCGCCAGTAGCAGGCTGCGCATTGCGACCCTGGGGGTGGCCGACCTCTGGGATCAACCAGAAGCCACGGTGGCGACAACTGCGCCACAGACCCCAGTCACTCAATTGCTGCCCGCAGCAGAAGTGGGCCTTCGCGATGCAGTCACAACCTACGAGCGCGAGCTGGTCAACGCCAGTCTGGCGCGCCATCATGGCAGCTGGGCTGCTGCGGCGCGCGAGCTTCAAATCGACCGCGCCAATCTGCAGCGGCTGGCCAAGCGGCTGGACATCGCCAGACCGTAAATTCAAAACCGCAGATCAGCGGCCCTGAATGCCCAGCAGCTCCACATCAAAGTTCAGCGTGGCATTGGGCGGCACGGCGCGGCCTGCGCCTCGGGCACCGTAGGCAATACCGGGCGGGCAGGTGAGCTTGGCCTTGCCGCCGACCTTCATTTTCTGCACGCCTTCCGTCCAGCAGGGGATCACGCCGCTGAGCGGAAACTCAATCGGCTGCTGGCGCGCGTAGGAGCTGTCGAACTCTTTGCCGGTCTCGGGAAAGTAGCCACGGTAATGCACCTTGACGGTGTCCGTTGCCTTGGGGCTGGGGCCGCTGCCCTCGACCTTGCTGTCATAAATCAGGCCGCTGGCGGTGGTGACCGGCGTAGCCTGAGCGGCTGCGCCAGCAACCATGGCAAACAAGACACAGAGAGCGGATGCTGCTTTTTTCATAGGTATGGGCTGTAACGACAAAGCCCCGACTGTAGTACGAAGCGGGGCCTTGCAGATTTCATTGCCGCACTGCGGCGCTTAATTCGGGGCGGCGGGGATGCCAATATCGTCGAGCGCCTTGGAGAGATGGCCCACCGTGCGATCGGGGTCATGCCACTTTTCCAGCCCGAACAGGCCGATGCGGAAGCTCTTGAAATCTGGCCCTTCATCGCACTGCAGCGGCACGCCAGAAGCCGTCTGCAAGCCCACCTTCAGAAAGGCGCGGCTGCTTTGAATTTCGGGGTCGGTGGTGTAGCTGACCACCACGCCGGGGGCTTTATAGCCTTCCATCGCCACACTGGGGAAGCCGCGTGATTCCAGCAACGCGCGCACCTTGCGTCCCAGCTCGATTTGCTCTTCACGCACTTGGGCAAAGCCGTATTCACGCGTCTCCAGCATCACATCGCGCAGGCGCAGCAATGCATCGGTGGGCATGGTGGTGTGATAGGCGTGCTGGCCTTTTTCATAGCCTTCGGCAATCAGCATCCACTTCTTCAGATCGCAAGAGAAGCTGGAGCTTTGCGTGTGCTCAATCGCTTCGCGGGCACGCGCTGACAACATGACCATGGCGCAGCAGGGCGAGCTGCTCCAGCCTTTTTGCGGCGCCGAAATCAGCACGTCCACACCGGTCTTGTCCATGTCCACCCACATGGCTCCCGAGGCCACACAGTCCAGCACAAACAGTGCGCCCACCTCATGCGCAGCATCCGCCACGGTGCTCAGATAGTCATCGGGCAGCATGATGCCGCTGGCGGTTTCCACATGCGGAGCGAACACTACCTTGGGGCGCTCGACGCGAATGGTTTGCGCCACATCGGCTGCGGGGCAAGGGGCCCAGGGATCCTGACTGCCTTCGCCCTGCTTGCGTGCCTTGCAGACGATAGAGCCGCCACCCAGACCCGCATCGGCGTCGAAAATCTGCGTCCAGCGGTAGCTGAACCAGCCGTTGCGCACGATGAGCACCTTCTCACGATTGGCAAACTGGCGCGCCACGGCTTCCATGCCGAAGGTGCCGCTGCCGGGGATCAGCACGGCCGTATTGGCGTGATAAACCTCTTTGAGCGTGGCCAGCACATCCTGCATCACACCCACAAATTTCTTGGACATGTGGTTGAGCGCTCTGTCGGTGTAGACCACCGAAAATTCGAGCAGGCCATCGGGATCAACATCGGGCAAAAGTCCAGGCATGAAATATCTCCAGTCGCAAGAGCGGTAGCAGTCAAAAGTGCCCGTCACAGCCACCTTGGCGGTCAGGCAATTTCGGCAAGACTTTCAGCTTAGCATGAGGCTGAATATGGTTTTTTGTATAGAGAAAATATCAAAAACAGGAGCTATAAGCGCTTGATACATAAGCGCCAGCAACTGATTTCATATTCAATCTCAAACACTGAGCCAGCGAAAATCTCAGCGTTTACCATGTGTCCACAAACGCCCCTTGGCTCTCACGCAGCTGTACACCGGCCAGAGCGCGCACCAGCCAACTGCGGGTATCTGCAGGGTCGATGACAGCATCAATCTCCAGCGTGGCAGCCATGTGCATGGCCTCGCCGTGTGCGTACTGCTGGGCCAGCAGTTTCTGAAACAGTGCATCGCGCTGCGCGCCCTCTGGCAAGGCTTCCAGCTCCTTGCGAAAGCCCAGTCGCACCGCACCTTCCAGCCCCATGGAACCAAACTCTCCAGTAGGCCAAGCCACGTTGAAGATAGGTGCATGAAAGCTGCCCGCTGTCATGCCCATCGCCCCCAGCCCATAGCCCTTGCGCAGCACCACGCTGAAGTACGGCACGCGCAGCTTGGCCGCCGTCACGAACAAGCGGCTGACATGGCGCACCTGGGCCGTCTTTTCAATCTCAGGCCCCACCATGAAGCCGGGCGTATCCACCAGACTGATGATGGGAATGCCATGCGCATTGCATAGCTGCATAAAGCGCGCGGCCTTGTCTGCGGCATCGGCATCAATCGCGCCGCCCAGGTGGCCGGGGTTGTTGGCCATCAACGCCACAGGCCGCCCTTCAATACGCGCCAGCGCAGTGTGAATACCCAGGCCAAAGCCGGTGCGCAGCATGAGCAGACTGCCCTCATCCACCAGCCCGACCATGGCGGCGCGCGTGTCGTAAATGCGCAAGCGATTTTCAGGCACCACATGGCGTAAATGGCGCTGATCAGGCGCTGACCATGGCGCGCTGCTGCGGCCCTGAAAAAATGACAGATAGTGGCGCGCTACGGTCACGGCCTGCGCTTCGTCTTCCACCAGAATATCGATCACGCCATTGGCATGCTGCACGCTGCTGGGGCCGACTTCTTCGGGCTTGAAAACGCCCAGCCCACCGCCCTCAATCATGGCTGGCCCGCCCATGCCGATGGTGCTGGAACGCGTGGCAATAATCACATCGCTGCAACCCAGCAGCGCCGCGTTACCCGCAAAGCAGCGGCCATGCGTAATGCCAATCACCGGCACCTGCCCCGAGAGCGCCGCATAGGCCGCAAACGTGTGAACATGCAGGCCCGCCACCACGGGTGTATCGGTATCGCCGGGGCGGCCACCGCCACCTTCGGCAAACAGCACTACGGGCATTTTTTGCTGCAGGGCAATGCCCAGCATGCGATCGGTCTTGGCGTGATTGCGCGCACCCTGCGTGCCGGCCAGCACCGTGGCGTCATACGACATGACGACAGCTCGCGATTTTTCTTCGCCAAACTGCTGGCCATTGATGGAACCAATGCCTGTCACCATGCCATCTGCGGGCGTGTTGGCAACCAGATCGTCGATGCTGCGGCGGCGTGTTTGCGCAGCAATGGCCAGCGCGCCGTATTCAATGAAACTGCCTTCATCACACAGGTCTGCAATATTCTCGCGGGCGCTGCGGCTGCCCTGTGCGTGGCGCTTGGCCATGGCATCGGGCCGCGCGGCATCCAGCGTGAAGGCATGGCGATCTTTCACGCGCTGCAGGTCGGCGCGAATGTCATCAGGGTCCAGCGCTTGCTGCTGCACTTCGGCGTGGGCGGCATCGCCCTGCGCATCACCCAGCACCAGCAGCGCCTGGCCCTGCACCACATAGCTGCCGGGCTCTGCCAGCAATTCCTGCACCACACCCGCAACCTGTGCCAACAGCACATGCTGCATCTTCATGGCTTCCAGAATGCCTAGCTCTGCGCCCTTGGCCACCACATCACCTGCGGCGACAGCCCATTGCACGACTCTGGCGGGCATGGGTGCCAGCACTGCATTTTCAGGAGCTTTCTGCGCTTTATTTGATTGGGTTTCAGCCGCCTTCAGCACTGAATTCTTTTGATGATTGACACTAGCAGCTATCTTTTCAGAAGCATCTACCAGCTGCGGCAAAACTTCTTCCAGCCAGCGCGTGTGCACGGCCTGGCTTTGCATTTCAGGCCGCTCGGCCAGCGCTTGCAGCAGGGGCAGGTTGGTGTCAAAACCAGTAATGCGGCAATCGGCCAGCGCACGCTGCGAGCGGCGCAGCACATCCGCAAAGTGCGGGGCATTGCTGTGCACGATGAGCTTGGCCAGCAAGGTGTCGTAATGCGGCGATGGGCTGGCGCCCTGCTGCGCATGGCTGTCGATGCGAATGCCCGGCCCTTGCGGCCAGTGCAGCTCAACAATGCGGCCGCTGCCGGGGTGGGCGTTGCCTTGCGCGTCCAGCGTTTCGGCATTGATGCGCCACTGCATGGCATAGCCGCGTGGCTGCGGAGGCTGATTCACATTCAGACCCAGATCCGCAAAGTGATCACCGGCTGCAATACGAATCTGCGCCTGCACCAGATCGACGCCAAAGACCTCTTCGGTAATCGTGTGCTCCACCTGCAGGCGCGGGTTGGCCTCGATGAATACATAAGGCAAGGTCTGCGACTGCAGATCGACCAGAAACTCGAAAGTGCCCAGGCTTTCATAACGCAGCTGGGCTGCCATGCGCAGCGCATCTTGCGTGATGCGTTCGCGCAGCGGCTGCGGCAAGCTGGGGCTGGGTGCAATTTCCACCAGCTTTTGAAAGCGGCGCTGCAGCGTGCACTCGCGCTCGCCCAGCGCCATCGGCCATTCGCTGCCGTCGCCCAGCAGCTGAATCTCGATATGGCGTGCGCCCGTCATCAGGCGCTCTACATACACACCATCCACACCAAACGCCGCTTTTGCCTCGCTGCGGCAACGCTCATAGGCGGCAGCCACATCAGCAGCCTGATTCACCGCCCGCATACCGCGCCCGCCACCACCGCCAATGGCCTTGATCATGATGCCGCTGGCCCCATCAGCCTGCTGCTGGGCAAAGAACTGCTGGGCCTGTGCAAGCGTCACCGCCTCGGTACTACCGGGCATCAAAGGCACGCCGCATTGCTGCGCCAGCACGCGGGCTCTGGCTTTGTCGCCCAGCAACGCCAGTTGCTCTGGCGTGGGGCCGATAAAGCGCACACCGGCTGCAGCACAAGCCAGCGCAAAGTCTGCGTTTTCACTCAAAAAACCGTAGCCGGGGTGCAGCGCATCGCAGCCCTGCTGCTGCGCTATCTGCAGCAGATGTGCTCCATCCAGATAGGCCGATGGGCCGCTGGCACCCAGTGCGACGGCGGCATCTGCGGCCTGCACATGGGGTGCCTGCGCATCATCTTGCGCATAGACCGCAAGGCTGGAAATGCCCAGTTCCTGCAAGGCGCGGATGATGCGAAAGGCGATTTCACCGCGGTTGGCGATCAGAACTTTTTCAAACATAGAACTCTCGTTTTAATAGCTTTTAGCGCACACCCATCAAGGGCTTGAGGCCTTTTTTACTCGAAACTTCAGGGAATATCGCGCAGCAAGCGGCGCAGCACTTTTCCCGCGCCTGTGGCGGGTAGCACCTCAATAAAACGCACCTCACGCGGAGCCTTGTAAGTCGCCATGTTGTCTCTGGCCCAGGCCAGCAGCGCATCGGCGTCCAGACTCTGGCCCTTCTTGCGCACAATGAAGGCGCGCACCACTTCGCCCTTTTGCGCATCGGCCACGCCAAGCACGGCGGCCTGCGCAATGGCGGGGTGCTTGATCAAAATGGTTTCCACCTCTTCGGGGAAGACGCTGTAGCCCGAGACCTTGATCATTTCCTTGAAGCGGCCGATGAAGGTGAGGTAGCCGTCTTCATCAAACTTTCCCATATCGCCGGTGTAGACCCAGCCGTCTTTGAGCGTCTTGGCCGTGGCTTCGGGCTTGTTCCAGTAACCCTTGAAGTTGCCCGGGCCGCGGATGATGATTTCCCCCACTTCACCGGGCGGCAGTTGCGCGCTGGTTTCGGGGTCGATGACGCGAATTTCATTGCCCGGTGCAGGCTTGCCGTGGGTGCCCCAGCGAATGGCATCGCCGGGCATGAAGGTATCCATGGTGTGCGTTTCAGACAGGCCGTAAGCCGCTTCGCTGGAGATGGCGTTGGGCGTAAAGCGCTTCCATTGCTCGGCCAGCGCCTGTGTATAAGTAATGCCAAAGCTGGTGACGGTGTTGCGGCGCAGCGCACTGAAGTCCATCTGCTCGACGCCAGGCACCTGCATCAGCGCCACATTCATGGGTGCAATGCTGTACCACCAGGTCACGCGGTAGCGCTCAAGCGCCTGCGCCACGGCCAGCGGATCAAAGCGGTGCAGCAGCACGCAGGGCGCGCCCGAGTGCACGGGCATGTTGACACCCATGGACATGCCAGCAATGTGATAGAGCGGTGCCACGGCCAGCAGCACATCCTGATCACTCACACCCGTCACCGTCGACGCGCCTGCGGTCTTGTACGCCGCTGCGCCAAAGCTCAGCATTGCGCCCTTGGGCAGGCCGGTGGTGCCCGAGGTATAGGTCATTAACGCCACATCATCCATGCTGACGGCGACAGGCTGGGGCTTTGCGCCGCTGTGCATGACCGCCCAGAACGATTCCACATGGGCGGGCAATTCCTGCGCTGGCACTTGTAACTCTGGCGGCAGGGCCAGCGTGGTTTGCGCAGGCAGCCAGTCGCCATAGCGCACAGCCAGCACATGCTCAATCGCCGTGGTGCTGCGCACCTTGTCGACCACGGGCAGCAAGCCATCAGCGGCGATGATGATGCGCGCCCGCAAATCGTTGAGCTGATATTCCAGCTCATGCTCTTTGTTCAGCGGCCCGCAGGGGCAGACGATGGCACCGATTTTCTGCACCGCATAGTGCGCGACGATGTACTGCGGGCAGTTGTTCATGAACAGCGCCACCGGTTCACCTTTTTGCACGCCCAGCTGCTGCAGGTGCGCGGCCACGGCATCGCTGGCCTCGTCCACTTTCCGCCAGCTGATGTGCTGGCCGTACCAGATGTAGGCAACGCGTTCGGGGTGCTTTCGTGCATTGCGGCGCAAGGCCTCATGCAAGGGGATGAGGGTCTCGGATTCAGCCATGGTTTGTCTCCTGGGTGTCTCGTAAAAACCGAGGCGTGGTGCGCTTTTCGCGTCATCTCAGGGATAGCCTTAGGCCGATTCCCGCCCCGATGTCTTGCCAATGTATACCTGCCGGTAGAACAATACTACTCATCGGTATAACGAACGTGACACACGGAAACCCGCATGGCTACCGCCCCCAGAAAAACCAAGAAATCGCTCGCTCCAGCTGTCGCCACACCTGTGGCTCCGCGAGGTCGCCAGAAGCTTCAAACCGCCGGTTCTGACGAGAAGCGCGAGCGCATTCTGAAAGCCGCCGAAGCGCTTTTTGACCGCTACGGCTACGCCAGCACCACCATTGAGCAAATCGTGCAGGCGCTGGGCGTGACCAAGCCTTTTGTGTACTACTACTTTCGCAACAAGCAGGAGATTTTTGAGACGCTTTGCTGGGCACCGACCGAGGCTTGTTTCACGGTGCTGGACTTTGCGGCAGACGACCCACGCCCCGCGCATGAAAAAGCGATTGATGGTCTGCAGCGCCTGATTGCCGCCACCATTGCGCATTACCCGGCGGGCTTTTTTCCGTACCGCGAACCACAGGCCTTCAGCCCCGCCTACCTCAAAGCTTCACGCGATGTGGCGCAGCAGTTTTACCAACAGTTTTGCACCCTGCTCGAAGAAGGCCGCGCCAGCGGGCATTTTGATTTTCGCGATGCTCGTATCACGGCGCAGGCCGCCTGCAGCTTGCCTGGCTTTCTCTACAACTGGTACCAGCCAAACGGAAAACTCGGCCCCGCCGAAATGGTGGTGGAACTGACCGATCTGGCATCGCGCGTGCTGGGACTGCGCCGCAGCGCAGCACTTGCTCCGCCCCCTTCCCGTAAACGCAGCACAAGCAAGGCAGCGCCAGCCGCTGAAGATTCCCCGCCCAAGCGCCGCAAGAGCGCCCCATCCCCCAGCAGCACCGCCGCATAAAAGCACGGCTACGGCGCAATTTCACCCTCTGGAGACAACCACCATGTCAGTTCGTTTTTCAGCCATTGCACTGGCTGCCAGCCTTTGCGCTGGCGCCGTTTCTGCCCAGACGGCAGAGCCGTTTAAAATTGCCTTTATCGACCCGCTCTCTGGCCCGTTTGCCAACGTGGGCGAAGTGATGCGCAACCATGTGCTGTACGCGGTGGATGATGTCAACGCCAAGGGTGGGCTCTACAACGGCGCTAAATTTCAGCTGCTGCAGTTCGACAGCAAGCTCTCCGCGCAGGAAAGCCAGAGCGCGTTGCAGGCCGCAATTGATCAGGGCGCGCGCGTGGTGGTGACGGGTGGCTCTGGCTCGTCCGTAGTCACAGCACTGGTGCAGGCCGCATCGCGCTACAACCAGCGCAATCCGGGCAAGGAGGTACTAATCCTCAACCACTCTTCAATTGACCCGGAACTGACGGGCAAGGCCTGCAGCTTCTGGCATTTCATGTTTGACGCCAACACAGCCATGCGCATGCAGGCGATTGCCAACTACATCAAGACCCAGCCGGAGATCAAGAAAGTTTTTCTGCTCAACCAGGACTATGCCCACGGCAAACAATGGGCCAGCTTTGGCCGCAGCATGGTGGGCAAGGCAAGGCCCGAGATTCAGTTTGTGGGCGAGACGCTGCACCCCATGGGCCGCATCAAGGACTTCGCGCCCTATGTGGCAAAGATGAAGGAGGTCAGCACCGACTCCGTCATCACCGGCAACTGGGGGCAGGACATGACGCTGCTGCTCAAGGCTGCAGGCGACTCCGGCTACAACCTGCGCTATTTCAACCATAGCGCGGGTGGCTTTCCGGGCACCGTGACTTCCATCTCTCAGGCCAAGATCGGCCAGGTGACCTGGGTCGCCGAATGGCACCCCGGCATGGCCGACCGCGCGCAGGCCGACGCCCGCGCCAAGGAATACAAGGCCAAGATGAACCAGGACTTTCTGGCCCCGCGCATGGACCTGGTGCCGCGGATGCTGGCCACTGCTATGGCCAAGGCCCAGTCCACCGAGCCCGTGAAAATTGCCAAGGCCATGGAGGACATGTCCATGGACACCGTCTTCGGCCCCGTCAAGATGCGCGGCAAGGACCATCAACTGCTGCTGCCTCAGGTCGTCAACACCATTGCCCCAGTGGATGGCAAGCTGGTCAAAACCGGCTGGGAAGGCACGAACTACGGCTTCAGAACCGACGCCGTCTATTCAATGCAGCAAGTCGATCTGCCCACGGAATGCGAGATGAAAAGACCTTAAGCTCCCTATTGCAGCTCTCCAACGCTGCAGCGGGTGCCTGAAACCGGCGCAGCCCAAGTCAGAAACGCCAAGCAAGAGCCGTCTCGCGGCGAAGGCGTTGTCCCCCTCCGCAAAGCAGAGAGGGGGAAGCCGCGCAGCGGCTCAGGGGGTGTAGCTCCGCGCGCCAAACACTCCGCTCCCCACCCGAACCATGGTGCTGCCCGCTACCACAGCCGCTTCCAGATCACCCGTCATGCCCATGGACAGCGTGTCAAAGCGCCCCAGCCCCGGCAAGCCACTGACCTTGATGGCATCAAAAATGGCTGTAGCCCTTTGATGGAGAGCGCATTGCGCTTCAAAATCAGGAGTGTCATCAGGAATGCTCATGATGCCGCGCAGCACCAGATTGGGCAGTTTCACAATGGCTTCAGCCAGCGCCAGCGCATCCTCAGACATCACACCCGACTTGGTGGGCCCGCCATCCACATTGACCTGAATACAGATGTTGAGCGGTGCCATGCCCTGGGGGCGCTGGGCCGACAGGCGCTCGGCAATCTTGAGCCGGTCCACGGTCTGGGCCCAGTCAAAGTTCTCAGCCACCAGCCGCGTCTTATTGCTTTGCATGGGGCCAATGCAGTGCCATTGCAAGGCTTCGGCGCCAGACAGTTGCATGGCGCGCACAGCGGCAATTTTTTCGACTGCCTCCTGTATATAGTTCTCACCAAAGCTGCGCTGACCGGCCAGCACCGCCTCGCGTACGGCATCTGCGCCAAAAGTTTTGGAAACGGCCAGCAGCTGCACCGAAGTCAGGGGTCGGTTTGCCTGAGCGCAAGCTGCAGCCATACGGGCATGAATCTGCCCCAGATTGTTTTCAATCGTCGTCATAATTGGCGCCAGAGTATCAAACAAGAGAGGGATCTCCGTGGATATCACGCAATTGCTGGCATTCAGTGTCAAGAACAAAGCTTCGGACTTGCATTTGTCGGCGGGCCTCCCGCCCATGATTCGCGTGCACGGCGATGTGCGCCGCATCAACATCGACCCGCTGGATCACAAGACCGTGCACGCCATGGTCTACGACATCATGAGCGATGCGCAGCGCAAGCAGTACGAAGAGTTTCTGGAGGTGGACTTCTCCTTCGAAATTGAAGGGCTGGCACGTTTTCGTGTGAACGCGTTCAACCAGAACCGAGGCTCCGCAGCCGTCTTTCGTACCATTCCCAGCAAGATTCTGACGCTGGAGCAGTTGAACGCTCCCAAGATTTTTGGCGACCTGGCCTTGAAGCCGCGCGGCCTGGTTCTGGTGACAGGCCCTACGGGTTCAGGCAAGTCCACCACGCTGGCAGCCATGGTCAACTTTCTGAATGAAACCGAGTACGGCCACATTCTGACGGTGGAAGACCCCATCGAATTTGTCCACGAGTCCAAGAAGTGCCTGATCAACCAGCGTGAAGTCGGCCCGATGACGCTGTCCTTCGCGGCTGCGCTCAAATCTGCGCTGCGTGAAGACCCGGACGCGATTCTGGTCGGTGAAATGCGTGACCTGGAAACCATTCGTCTGGCCATGACGGCAGCCGAAACTGGTCACCTGGTGTTTGGCACGCTGCACACCTCGTCTGCTGCCAAGACCATCGACCGTATCATCGACGTCTTCCCTGCCGAAGAAAAAGAAATGGTTCGCGCCATGCTGTCCGAATCACTGCAGGCCGTGATCTCGCAGACGCTGTGCAAGACCAAGGACGGCCAGGGCCGCGTGGCAGCGCACGAGATCATGCTGGGCACGCCCGCGATCCGTAACTTGATCCGCGAGGCCAAGGTGGCGCAGATGTACTCCACCATCCAGACCAGTCAGAACGTGGGCATGCAGACGCTGGACCAGAACCTGACCGACCTGGTGCGCCGCAACCTGATCAGCCCGGCTGAGGCACGCAGCAAGGCCAAGATTCCTGAGAACTTCCCTGGATAACCCATTACCCCCTGAGCGGCTTTGCCGCTTCCCCCAAGGGGGAAGACGCCCTCGCCGCGAAGCGGCTCTTGCTCGGCGTCTCTCACTTGGGCTCATGCCAATTTGACGCCGAATCAAGGAGTGTTCATGGAACGCGATCAGGCCAGTAAATTCATCAACGATCTGCTCAAGCTCATGGTCAGCCGCAACGGCAGTGACCTGTTCATCACGGCAGAGTTTCCGCCCGCCATCAAGATTGATGGCAAGGTCACCAAGGTATCACCTCAGCCACTGACGCAGCTGCACACCTTGGCTCTGGCACGCTCCATCATGAGTGACAAGCAGGTGGCGGACTTCGAGCACACCAAGGAGTGCAACTTCGCTATCTCGCCCGCTGGCGTAGGGCGCTTTCGTGTCAATGCCTTTGTGCAGCAGGGCAAGATTGGCATGGTGCTGCGTACCATTCCCACCACCCTGCCAACGATTGATGGACTGGGCGTGCCGCAGGTGCTCAAGGAAGTGACCATGACCAAGCGCGGCCTGTGCATCATGGTCGGCGCTACGGGCTCGGGTAAATCCACCACGCTAGCCGCCATGGTGGACTGGCGCAATGAGAACTCCTTTGGCCACATCATCACGATCGAAGATCCCGTGGAATTTGTGCACCCGCACAAGAACTGCGTCGTCACCCAGCGCGAAGTGGGACTGGATACCGAGAGCTGGGAAGCTGCGCTGAAGAACACGCTGCGCCAGGCCCCCGACGTGATTTTGATGGGCGAAATTCGTGACCGCGAGACCATGGAGCATGCCGTGGCCTTTGCCGAAACCGGTCACCTGTGCCTTGCGACGCTGCACGCCAACAGTGCCAACCAGGCGCTGGACCGTATCGTCAACTTCTTCCCTGAAGAACGTCGCCCGCAGCTGCTGATGGATTTGTCGCTGAACCTTCGCGCACTGGTCTCCCAGCGCCTGCTCCCCAAGCAGGACAGCAAGGGCCGTGTGGCTGCGATTGAGGTGATGCTCAACTCGCCGCTGATTGCCGATCTGATCTTCAAGGGCGAGGTCGCCGAGATCAAAGAAATCATGAAAAAGAGCCGCAACATCGGCATGCAGACCTTTGACCAAGCACTGTTTGACCTGTTTGAGGCCAATCTCGTGACCTACGAAGATGCGCTGCGCAATGCTGACTCGGTCAACGACTTGCGCCTGCAGATCAAACTCAACAGCCAGCGTGCCCGCACGCTGGATCTGGCGGCAGGTACCGAGCACTTGACGATTGTGTAACCTCCTGAGGCGCTACGCGCCTCAGGGCAGCCTTGGCTACGGGGCGGCCCTTGGTGCAGCCAAAGCCTGACTGCAAGCCCGCGCGCAGTACGATGGGCAACTGGTTTTCCAAGCCGCCAAGAATTCAAGGACTTCTCATGACCGCCTCCATCACTTCCCGCAGCTACAAGCCATCGCCCTCCACCAAGGTCGCATTTCTGGGCCTGGGCACCATGGGCTACCCCATGGCAGGGCATCTGGCCATGGCGGGTCATCAAGTCACTGCCTACAACCGCACAGCTGCCAAAGCTCAGGCCTGGGCCGAGGAATTCCCCAGCGGCCATCAGGCTGCCACGCCGCGCGAAGCTGTCAAAGGCGCACGCATGGTGTTTTGCTGCGTGGGCAATGACAATGACCTGCGCGCCATTGTTCTGGGCGACGATGGCGCTTTTGCGGGTATGGAGCCCGGCGCCATCTTTGTGGACCACACCACCGCCTCAGCCCAGGTTGCACGCGAGTTGTATGCCGAAGCACAAAAGTGCGGCCTGCACTTTATCGACGCACCTGTCTCGGGTGGTCAGGCTGGAGCCGTCAACGGCCAGCTCACCGTCATGTGCGGCGGCGATCAGGCGGTGTTTGATCAGGTCGCACCCATGGCCGATGCGTTCTCGCGCGCCTTTACCTATATGGGTGAATGCGGCAGCGGCCAGCTGACCAAGATGGTCAACCAGATCTGCGTGGCCGGTCTGGTGCAGGCCCTGTCTGAAGCGATTGCCTTCGGCCTGCGCGCCGATCTCGACGTGGAGAAGGTGCTGGATGTCATCGGCAAGGGTGCAGCCCAAAGCTGGCAACTGGACAACCGTGGAAAAACCATGGCTGTGGGCAAGTTTGACTTTGGCTTTGCCGTGGACTGGATGCGCAAGGATCTGGGTCTGGTGCTGCAAGAAGCCCAGCGCAACGGTGCCCGCCTGCCCGTCACGGCGCTGGTGGACCAGTTTTATGCCGATGTGCAGGCCATGGGCGGCAGCCGCTGGGATACATCTAGCCTGATTCAGCGCCTGCGATAAGCCATTTTTCCCATGAAAAAAGCCGGACTCAGATCCGGCTTTTTGATTGAAGGCCAAAGCGCCTCAGTTGACGCTGGCCGTGTCGTCGGTCACGGGAGCCGCCTTGGTCGTCATGGATGACAGCTCGTCTTCAGAGATAACTTCAAACAGTCGCACCACCTTGGTGACGTCATTAACGCCACGCGCAATCTCGGCGGCACGCTTGGATTCACGTGGGGTGACGATACCCATGAGGTAGACCACATTGTTCTCGGTCACGACCTTGATGGCCGATGAGGTGATGTCCTTGGCATTGACCAGACTGGCCTTGACCTGGCCGGTAATCATGGTGTCCTTGGAGCGCTGGCCCAGCGTCGCCGTGAACGGAAGCACTTCGATCTCGTTATAGACCTGACGCACGGTGGCTTGCTCGCGCACCAGTTTCTCGATCGTGGCCTTGTCCGTAGCGTTGCCTGCCTGCCCCGTCAGCAGCACCATGCGGTTGTAGCTGGTGACGCTGACACGGGCCTTGTCACCCATCACCTCACTCACCCGGTTGCCTGCACGCAGCTCAATCCCTTGATCTTCCACCTGCGTGCCTGTTGTGCGGCGATCAACCGCTGACATGCCGGCCACGGCAGCACCGCCGCCCACCAAGGCAACGCAGCCACTCAAAGCGCCGCCCAATGCGGCTACGGTCAAGGCGGCACATGCCACACGGGTCCACTGCGACTTCATAAAGGCATCTCCTGGTCACCAAGCAATTGAGAGTCCACACCGTCAGCCAGACAGTGCAATATCAAAGTATGGGCTTCACGCACGCGGGCACCGCGGTCATGGGGCACGCAGATCAGTACATCGGTCTCGCGCACCACCGTCGCCAGATTGCCGCCTGTGCGCCCTGTCAGCACCACGGCCATCATGTCGCGCTCATGGGCAGCCTCCAGTGCGTCCTTCACTGCCACGTCGTTGCCCGTCACGGACATGACCAGCAGCAAGTCGCCGGGCTGGCCCAGCGCACGCACCTGCCGGGCCAGATACTGGGTGGCATTGCCGCCCGAGCCTGTCGTCCCCACGGAGCCCAGCAGGCCACCGTCTGACGTCAAAGCCAGCGCAGCCAGCTCGGGGCGGTCGCGTTCAAACCCTGTGACACACAGGGAGGCAAATAATTGGGCATCGCTGGCCGAAACGCCTGAGCCACAAGCCAGAACCTTGCCGCCGCCGGTCACGCAGGCCAGCATGGCCTGTACGGCAAAAGCGATAGGTTGGCTCAGCGCTTGGGCGGCCTGGTACTTCAGGTCGGCACTGTCGATGAAATGCTGTTGGATTCGTTGCTCTAGCATGGAGGCCCGATGATACCTGCCAGCTGTTATCTCTTTGCTAGCAAACCGTTATTTACGCACCAGTGTTGCGCGCAAATTGTGACGAACTACATCGCATCGAAAGCCGCCTTGAGCCATTCAATCGCTGCAGGGCTGCCCGAGCTGTCTACCAGCACCACATCAAAACGGCACGGCGGTGGTGCCGCCAGCCTCATCAGGTAATGCCGGGCGGCCAGCACAATGCGCTGCTGCTTGGCATGACCAATGCTGGCACCCGCGCCACCAAAGCGGTCGGTATTGCGGCTTCTGACCTCTACAAACACCAAAGACCCGTCACGGTCACGCACGATCAGATCGATTTCACCGCCGCCACGGCCCGGCGTCCGATAATTGCGATCAACGAGCTTCAAGCCCTGCGCCTGCAAATAGGCGAGCGCCGCATCTTCGGCCAATTGGCCACGCGCGGTGGTGTTATTCACAGGTTTGACGGCAGGCCTTTGCGGCCGCTTTCCAAGGAAATCCATTGACTACCTCTTTCGCCTCTGCACTGACTGCCGCACATGAAGCGGCCGCTTCCCAGCATTATCCGCAGGGAGCCCTGTATGTGGTGGCGACGCCCATCGGCAATCTGGCCGACATCAGCCTGCGCGCTCTGCATGTGCTGCAAATGGTGGACTGCATTGCCTGCGAAGACACCCGCCACACACAAGGCATGCTGCGCAGCTATGGCATCGATCGCCCTGGCAGCCAGTTGCTAGCCGTGCACCAGCACAACGAGGCAGAGGCAGCGCAGCAGGTTATCAGCCGCCTGCAGCAGGGCCAGCGCGTTGCCTATGTCAGTGATGCCGGCACACCCGGCGTTAGCGACCCCGGCGCACGCCTGTGCGCAGCGTTGCAGGTCGTCGGCCTGCGCAGCATTCCGATGCCCGGCGCCAGCAGCGTGACGTCTGCCATCAGCGTGGCTGGCGCGGTGACGCCCGGGCAAGGCGAAAGCGGTTTTCTGTTTGCCGGTTTTCTGCCCACCAAGAATGCAGAGCGTCTGTCTGCCGTGCAAAAGCTGGCGGACGAGCCGCGCTGCACGGTGCTGCTGGAGGCACCACACCGCATCATCGACATGGCACAGGCTCTGGCGCTGCTGGGCGATCGCCCCGTCACGCTGGCCCGCGAGATCACCAAGCAGTTTGAAGACATTGCCACCATGCCAGCCCGCGAGCTAGTCAGCTGGCTGCAGGCGTCGCCTCAGCGTGTGAAGGGTGAATTCGCCATCGTGCTGCACCCTGTTGCCCTGCTGCAGGGCGAGGGCCTGGATTCTGAAGCCGAGCGTGTGCTCAAGCTACTGCTAGCCGAACTGCCCACCAAGGCCGCAGTCAAGCTAGCCACCGAAATCACCGGAGCCAGCCGCAACACGCTGTATGACCGCGCACTGGAACTCAAGCGCGCCGCCGAAGAAGAATAAGCATCAAAAACGCCGATAGCGCTTGTATATCAAACGCTATCAGCTCACTTTTTGATATCAGGCGTAGGCCAACCCTGTGGCCACGCCGCCAAACAAATCACCTTCAACCTGCGGAACATCGGGAAATGCTTCGCGCAACGCATCGCGCAAAGTGCGCAAGGCCGAAGAACCGCCCGTCAGGTAGATCGCGTCAGGCGCTGCCACACCCGCTTGCTTCACGCAGTCCTGGGCACATTCCACCACCTGCTTCAGCAAGACCTGCAACTGCTCCTGCAGCACCTCGGGCGAGATTGCTGCATGCAAGCCATCTTCCAGCCAACCCAGCGCAATCTCCACTGCAGCATGGCTTTGAGACGCGGCAATCTTGGCCTGCTCCACGGCATCGGCAAGACGATGGCCCTCGCGCCAATCCAGTACCTTCATCAGGCGCTGGTGCAGTTGCAAATCGCTGTAATCGGTCTTGAGGTTACGTGCCGAAGCCAGCGACTTGGCCGTGTACAGCCACTGAATCAGGTGCCAGGTCGAGAGGTCAAAAAACACACCACTTGGTACTTCACGCCCGCTGGGCCCAATGTGCTTGTAGCCCAGCAGCGGCATGACCTGTGCCACATTCAGGCGGTGGTCAAAGTCGGTACCGCCAATGTGCACACCCGTGGTGGCCAGAATGTCCTGATTGCGATCTTCATGCTTGGCCTGCTGCGGGCCAAGGCGCACCACGGTGAAGTCCGAGGTGCCGCCGCCAATATCGACAACCAGCACCAGTTGTTCTTCGCTCAGGCGCTGCTCATAGTCCAGCGCTGCGGCAATCGGCTCCAACTGAAAACTCACTTCCCCCAGGCCTGCTGTACGCGCCGCCGCAGCCAATGCATCTTGCGCCTGACGGTCACGCTCTGGATGGGCGTCGACAAAATGTACTGGGCGACCCAGCACCACACGCTCAGGCAGTGCGCCATTCAGGGCCGCGCGCGCCTGATCGGCCACACGCTTGAGGAAGATGGCAATCACATCCTGATAGCTCATCAGCTGCTCATGTACTGCCGTCTTCTCCAGCAGCAGGCTGCTGCCCAGCAGGCTTTTGAGCGAACGCATCAAACGGCCTTCTTCACCCGCCAGATATTGCTGCATGGCATCGCGGCCAAAGTGCGTGCTGCGCTCTTCGGTGTTGAAGAACAAAGCCGTTGGCATGCCGGTCGCAGCCGATTCCAGAGGGAGCAGGCGGGCTGTCTCGCCCATCACACGGTAAGCCGCAGCCGAGTTCGAGGTGCCAAAGTCGATACCCAGCGTGCCGGGAACAGTCAATGCATTTGCCATGAGAGTACAAAAATTGAAGCGGCAACCACTTGCTATTACTTAACCTTGAATCACTTTGATCTTCAAAGTTATCAGCATCAAGCACTGGTTGCTCACATTTTTACCAGCACCTTGCTCGGAAAGGCTGGCAATTAAAAAATGAAAAGCCAAAAACAAAAACGCCCGCTGATGTCAGCGGGCGTTTTTAATTTGGTTGCGCGAGAAGGATTTGAACCTCCGACCTTTGGGTTATGAGCCCAACGAGCTACCAGACTGCTCCATCGCGCGGTATTTCCAAATTATAGCAGACTTTTCAGCCTGCCATTTGCTTATTCAGCAGCTGCGACGGCTTCTTCAGCGCGCTCAACCAGCTCAACATAGGCCATAGGAGCGTTGTCGCCCACGCGGAAGCCCATCTTCAGGATACGTGTGTAGCCACCGGGACGCGTTGCGTTGCGGGGACCCAGCACGTTGAACAGCTTGGTCACGCTGTCGCGGTCGCGCAGACGGTCAAACGCCAGACGACGGTTAGCCACGGTATCAACCTTGGCCAGAGTGATCATGGGCTCGATCACGCGACGCAGTTCCTTGGCCTTGGGGACCGTGGTCTTGATTGCTTCGTGCTCGATCAGCGAGTTCATCATGTTCTGCAGCATCGCCTTGCGGTGAGCAGAAGTGCGGTTCAGTTTGCGGAGTCCGTTGCCGTGACGCATGGTGCTTTTCCTTTTGCTCCGTTTTTATCCGGAGATCATTTCTAAATTAAATCAGGCAGCCGTATCAGGTACTGCCCGATGCACTTGGGCTTTTGCCGAAATCAATTCCAGCAAAGCCCATGATTGTAGCAATTAACGCTTTTCCAAGCCAGCTGGTGGCCAGTTTTCAAGCTTCATGCCTAGAGTCAGACCACGAGAAGCCAGGACTTCCTTGATCTCGTTGAGCGACTTACGACCCAGATTAGGAGTCTTCAGCAGCTCATTTTCGGTACGCTGAATCAAGTCGCCGATGTAGTAGATGTTCTCTGCCTTCAGGCAGTTAGCAGAACGAACGGTGAGTTCGAGCTCATCCACAGGACGCAACAGGATTGGATCGAAGGACGTAGCAGCGCCACGACCACCGGCAGGAGCGTCAAACACGCTGGCAATATCGCCACCGTCCAGCTGTGCGAACACAGCCAGTTGTTCCACCAAGATCTTGGCGGATGCGCGCACTGCATCTTCAGCGGTGATAGCACCGTTGGTTTCGATTTCCAGAACCAGCTTATCCAGATCGGTACGCTGTTCCACACGTGCGGATTCGACAGCGTAGCTCACGCGCTTGACGGGCGAGAACGAAGCGTCGAGCACGATACGGCCGATCGACTTAGTCGATTCGTCACCGTAGCGGCGCACGTTGCCGGGCACATAGCCACGGCCCTTTTCAACCTTGATCTGCATGTCCAGCTTACCGCCTTGCGACAGGTGAGCGATCACGTGATCAGGGTTGACGATTTCTACGTCGTGGGGTGTCTGGATGTCACGTGCAGTAACAACACCTTCACCATCCTTGCGCAGGCTCAAGGTGACTTCGTCACGGTTGTGCAGCTTGAACACCACACCCTTGAGATTCAGCAGGATGTTCGTCACATCTTCCTGGACGCCATCGATGGAGGAGTACTCATGCAGCACTCCAGCAATCGTTACTTCAGTCGCTGCGTAACCCACCATGGAGGAGAGCAGAACACGGCGCAGGGCGTTGCCCAGCGTATGACCGTAGCCACGCTCAAACGGCTCCAGAACCACCTTGGCACGGTTGTGGCCAAGTTGCTCGACATTAATTGTCTTGGGCTTCAGCAAATTCGTTTGCATGCAGACTTCCTCTCAATACCCTCGGCTCGTTACACCGGTAAGGCTGGTGAAGCACCCACGGCGCGATGCCTCGCGCCGTGGGAACGTTTAACAGAAATGTCGCTGCTAAGAATTAACGCGAGTACAACTCAACGATCAGAGATTCGTTGATGTCAGCTGCGAATTCATCGCGGTCAGGAGACTTCTTGAAGGTACCTTCTGCCTTGTCAGCAGACACTTCAACCCATGCGGGGAAGCCCACTTGAGCAGCCAGTTGCAGAGCTTCGACAACGCGAGCTTGCTTCTTGGACTGTTCACGCAGAGCAACCACGTCGCCGTCCTTCACGGAGAAAGAAGGAATGTTCACGGACTGGCCGTTCACGGTGATAGCCTTGTGCGAAACCAGCTGACGTGCTTCAGCGCGAGTGGAGCCGAAGCCCATGCGGTACACGACGTTGTCCAGACGGCATTCCAGCAGAGACAGCAGGTTGGCACCAGTGTTGCCACGCTTGCGATCAGCTGTTTCGAAGTAGCGGCGGAATTGCTTCTCCAGCACGCCGTACATGCGCTTGACCTTCTGCTTTTCACGCAGTTGCAGACCGTAGTCCGAAGTACGCTGGCCGGAAGTGCGGCCATGTTGGCCAGGCTTGGTATCGAACTTCGACTTGTCAGCGATAGAGCGACGTGCGCTCTTCAGGAACAAATCGGTGCCTTCGCGGCGGGAGAGTTTAGCCTTAGGGCCAATATAGCGTGCCACTTGATTTCCTTTGTGTCATCTACCGTGCGCAAACACGGGAGCCGCCCGCGATGCTAAAGCATCTGGGCGGCGGTGGGCTTGATATGAATTAGATACGACGACGCTTTTGAGGGCGGCAGCCGTTGTGGGGAACCGGTGTCACGTCCGAAATGGAAGTGATACGGATGCCCAGAGCACCCAGGGCGCGAACCGAGGATTCACGGCCTGGACCGGGACCCTTGATTTCGACTTCCAGGTTCTTGATGCCCTGTTCGATAGCAGCACGACCAGCCACTTCCGAAGCGACCTGAGCTGCAAAAGGAGTCGACTTACGCGAACCCTTGAAACCCTGGCCACCCGACGAAGCCCACGACAGAGCGTTGCCTTGACGGTCGGTGATAGTGATGATCGTGTTGTTGAACGAAGCGTGCACGTGTGCAATGCCGTCAGAAATATTCTTACGGACTTTTTTGCGAACGCGAGCTGCTGCGTTATTTGCGGGAGACTTAGCCATAATGATCTTTCAATCTCTTATTTCTTCAGAGCCGCTGCACCCTTGCGCGGACCCTTACGAGTGCGAGCATTCGTACGGGTACGTTGACCGCGCATAGGCAGTCCGCGACGATGACGGAAACCGCGGTAGCAGCCGATGTCCATCAATCGCTTGATATTCATCGTGGTTTCGCGACGCAGGTCGCCTTCCAGAGTCATGGGATTCAACAGATCGCGGATCTTTTCCAGATCAGCGTCCGTCAGATCCTTGATCTTCTTGGAATATTCAATACCGCATGCTTCGCAAATTTTACGAGCTGTTGTGCGACCGATGCCGAAGATGGCGGTCAGGCCGATTTCAGCATGCTTGTGCGGCGGGATGTTAATGCCAGCAATACGTGCCATATTAGTCCTCTATGCTTTCAATCAACCTTGGCGCTGCTTATGGCGCTGGTCAGTGCAGATCACGCGCACGACACCTTTGCGGCGGATGATCTTGCAGTTGCGGCAGATTTTCTTGACCGAAGCCGAAACTCTCATTTTATTCTCCTAAAACTATCCATCCACTATCGGCCTATCGACCGGGGACAATGCCCGCGATAGCTCGATGGGCGTCTACTAACTTTTGGCAGGCTGCCCCTTAGGGCAGCCCTATCATCAAATACCAGCTTTAAAGTTCGCTTTTTTAAGAAGCGACTCGTATTGCTGCGACATCACGTAGTTCTGCACTTGCGCCATGAAGTCCATCGTCACGACCACAATGATCAGCAGCGATGTACCACCAAAGTAGAACGGAACGTTGTACTTCAGGATCATGAATTCGGGCAACAAGCACACGAAGGTAATGTAGATCGCGCCAGCCAGGGTCAGGCGAACCAGAATCTTGTCAATGTAGCGGGCTGTCTGTTCGCCAGGACGAATCCCGGGGATGAAAGCGCCACTCTTCTTCAGGTTGTCGGCAGTTTCCCGGCTGTTGAAGACCAGGGCCGTATAGAAGAAGCAGAAGAAAATGATCGCGGTAGCATAAAGGATGACATAGATTGGCTGACCGGGGGTCAACGTGCTCGAAATATCCTTCAGCCAGCGCATGGATTCTCCTGCACTGAACCAATTCACCACCGTTGCAGGCAGCAAGATGATCGACGAAGCGAAGATGGGAGGAATCACACCTGCCATGTTCAGCTTGAGTGGCAAGTGCGAAGACTGACCACCATACACCTTGTTGCCGACTTGTCGGCGTGCGTAATTCACCAAGATCTTGCGTTGACCTCGTTCGACATACACGACGAAGTACGTCACGGCTGCTACAACGAGAACAATGAAGATTGCCGCCAGAATGCTCATGGCACCGGTTCGCACCAGTTCCAGCAGACCACCAATGGAGCTCGGGAGACCTGCGGCGATACCGCCAAAGATCAGTATCGAGATACCGTTGCCCAGACCACGTTCCGTGATCTGTTCACCGAGCCACATTAGAAACAAGGTACCAGCCGTGAGACTGACTACCGCAGTCATGCGGAAGCCAAAACCAGGGTTCAGAACCAAGCCTGCAGAGCTTTCCAGAGCAACAGCAATTCCCAAGGACTGAAACAGCGCCAAGCCCAATGTGCCGTAGCGGGTGTACTGGGTAATCTTGCGACGACCCGCTTCACCTTCCTTTTTCATCTGCTCGAATGTAGGGACCACATAGGTCATGAGCTGCATGATGATCGATGCCGAAATGTACGGCATGATCCCCAGTGCAAACACTGTGAAACGCGAGAGCGCTCCACCCGAGAACATATTGAACAGATTGAGAATGCCGCCCTGCTGGCCAGAGAACAGCTGCTGCAGCTGCGCTGGATCGATGCCCGGAACGGGGATATGAGCCCCGATTCGGTATACGACCAGCGCAAGCAACAGAAAAACCAGACGACGACGTAGGTCGCCGAATTTTCCAGTCTTTGCAATTTGAGCTGCGCTAGTAGCCACGGATGTCTTCTTTCAGAACTTTAATCAGGCGATGCTGCCACCGGCAGCTTCGATGGCGGCTTTAGCGCCGGCAGTAGCGCCGATGCCGTTGAGCTTGACAGCCTTAGTCAGTTCACCACGCTTGATGATCTTGACGACCTTAGCGATAGAACCAACCAGACCGGCTTGCTTCAGAGCAGCCAGATCGACTTCAGCCAGGCCGAGCTTATCCAGCTCAGACAGGCTCACTTCTGCATTGAACTTCAGCAGATGCGATTTGAAGCCACGCTTGGGCAGGCGACGCTGCAGAGGCATTTGACCGCCTTCGAAGCCTACCTTGTGGTAGCCACCCGAACGCGACTTTTGACCCTTGTGGCCACGACCGGCGGTCTTACCCAGACCAGAACCGATACCGCGACCCACGCGACGCTTCGCATGCTTGGAGCCATCTGCAGGCTTGATGCTATTGAGTTCCATCATCAATCCTTTCAGAGAACTTTCACCAAGTAGGCGATCTTGTTAATCATGCCGCGCACTTCAGGAGTGTCCTGCAGTTCGCTGACGCTGTTCAGCTTACGCAGACCCAGGCCACGCACAGTCGCACGGTGCGACTCTTTGGTGCCAATGGGGCTACGAACCAGCTGAACCTTGACAGTTTGTTGTGTTGTCATGTGCTGGTCTCCGATCAGGCGGTGAAGATGTCTTCAACCGACTTGCCGCGCTTTGCTGCCACGTTCGCAGGGGTCGTGGAATTCTTCAAAGCGTCGAAAGTTGCGCGAACCATGTTGTAGGGGTTCGACGAACCGTGGCTCTTGGCCACGATGTCGGTGATACCCACCACTTCAAAAACAGCGCGCATTGGGCCACCAGCGATGATGCCGGTACCCTTAGGAGCTGGGTGCAGTTCAACCTTGGCTGCGCCGTGATGGCCCTTCACCGAGTGGTGAATGGTGCCGCTCTTCAGTGCAACCTTCATCAGGTTGCGACGGCATTCTTCCATCGCTTTTTGCACGGCAGCAGGCACTTCCTTGGACTTGCCCTTACCCATGCCAACGCGGCCATCACCGTCGCCAACCACGGTCAGTGCAGCGAAGCCGAGAATACGACCACCCTTCACAACCTTGGTGACGCGGTTAACCGCGATCATTTTTTCGCGCAGACCGTCGTCATTGCCTTGGTCTTGCACTTTGGGGGAAAACTTTGCCATTTTCAATCCGCTCCGCTTAGAACTGCAGGCCCGCTTCGCGAGCGGCCTCTGCCAAAGCCTTCACGCGGCCGTGGTATGCAAAACCGGCGCGGTCGAAAGCGACTTTCTCAACGCCAGCAGCCTTTGCCTTTTCAGCAATACGCTTGCCGATCAGTGTGGCTGCAGCCACGTTGCCACCCTTGCCAGCGGCGCCGATTTGGGCGCGCACTTCGGCTTCTGCAGTGGAGGCCGAAGCCAGCACCTTGGTGCCGTCTTCCGAAACCACGGAAGCGTAGATGTGGAGGTTCGTGCGATTCACGCTCAAACGCGCTACGCCTTGCTGTGCAATGCGGATACGTGTTTGACGCGAGCGACGCAGACGCTGCTCTTTCTTGGTCAACATAATGCAGCTCCTTACTTCTTCTTGGTCTCTTTGATCGTGACCTTCTCATTCGCATAGCGAATGCCCTTGCCCTTGTAAGGCTCGGGAGGACGAACGGCACGGATCTCAGCAGCCAATTGACCGACCACTTGACGGTCAGCACCCTTGATCACGATTTCAGTCGGAGTGGGGGTAGCAATAGTGATGCCGGCAGGCATCTCGAAGTTGACGGGGTGCGAGAAGCCCACTGCCAGGTTCAGCTTGGAACCGGATGCAGCAGCCTTGTAGCCCACGCCAATCAGCGTCAGCTTCTTCTCGAAGCCTTCAGTCACGCCCTTGACCATGTTGTTGACCAACTGGCGGAATGTACCGGCCAGAGCGTCAGCTTCACGGGAATCGTTCGAGGGAGCGAAAGACAGCTTGCCGTCGTTGTTGCCGATGTTCACCAAGGCGTTCAGAGCCAGCGACAGATCGCCGCCCTTGCCCTTGACCTTGATGGAGTCAGCGTTGATAGACACATCCACGCCAGCGGGGATGGTCACAATAGCTTTTGCTACGCGAGACATTTCAGTATTTCTCCTTAATGTCCGTTAAGCCACATAGCACAGCACTTCACCGCCGATACCGGCAGCACGTGCTTTGCGATCTGTCATCACGCCCTGAGGGGTAGTGATGATGGCTACGCCTAGGCCGTTTTGGACCTGAGGGATTGCGTTGCTACCCTTGTAAACGCGCAAGCCAGGACGGCTCACACGTTCAATACGTTCGATCACAGGCTGACCGGCGTAGTATTTCAGGGTAATTTCGAGTTCGGACTTGCCACCTTCGGACTTCACTTCGAAGCCGTCGATATAGCCTTCTTCCTTCAGCACCTGTGCAATAGCAACCTTCACTTTGGAGGAAGGAGCCGACACAGTGGTCTTGGAGACCATTTGTGCGTTGCGGATGCGTGTCAGCAAGTCAGCGATGGGATCACTCATGCTCATGTTTAATCTCTCCTGCTTGCTTACCAGCTGGCCTTGGTGACACCGGGGATGTCGCCAGCAAAGGCCAATTCACGCACCTTGGCGCGGCCCAGACCGAATTGACGGAATGTGCCACGTGGACGGCCAGTGATCTCGCAACGGTTACGCTGACGAGTGGGGTTCGAGTTACGGGGCAGCTTCTGCAGACCCAGGCGAGCGGCATCGCGCTCTTCGTCGGAACGCTTTGCGTCGCCGGCGATTGCCTTCAGTTCTGCATACTTGACAGCAAACTTGGCTGCCAGCTTTTCGCGCTTGATTTCGCGCTGAATCATTGCTACTTTAGCCATGCGCCACCTCAGTTCTTGAAGGGGAATTTGAACGCTGCGAGCAGTGCTTTGCACTCTTCGTCGTTCTTCGCTGTTGTCGTGATGCTGATGTTCAGACCACGCAGAGCGTCCACCTTGTCGTACTCGATTTCAGGGAAGATGATTTGTTCTTTGACGCCAACGTTGTAGTTGCCGCGACCATCGAACGAACGGCCCGAAATACCACGGAAGTCACGAACGCGGGGCAGAGCCACGGTCACGAAACGGTCCAGGAATTCGTACATTTGAACGCCACGCAGGGTCACCATGCAGCCAATTGCTTGGCCTTCACGGATCTTGAAACCAGCGATAGCCTTCTTGGCCTTAGTCACCACAGGCTGCTGACCAGCAATTTTGGTCAGATCAGCTACGGCGTTGTCCATCACCTTCTTGTCGGCCACGGCTTCGCTCACACCCATATTCAGGGTGATCTTGCTCAGACGAGGCACTTCCATAGCGGAGGTGTAACCGAACT